>Ga0181535_10000087_pt1 | contig 135560 bp, 119 predicted proteins | sample PEATcosm2014_Bin_44_FD_119774 | JGI IMG/M metagenome (GOLD analysis project Ga0181535, IMG submission 119774) | Peatland microbial communities from MTU Mesocosm Facility, Houghton, MI, USA - PEATcosm2014_Bin17_30_metaG | ecosystem: Environmental > Terrestrial > Soil > Wetlands > Peat | place... | reverse complement strand
CGCGCAAGCTGATGCGCTACATCCGCGCTTATTCAAAGACGGCACGCCCGTTCAATTGGAAATACGCCGATGCCCGTCGTCGGGTGCGGCCATGCTAACGAATTCACCGCGACAGGCCACTAGCCGCCAGCGGCAGGTACTTGGCCTTGTACGGCTTCAATAGATTCACGTTCTGGACCAGCGTCCAATAGGCGGAATCGACGTCGCTGAAGACCAGCGCCCGGTTGGCATCGAGCAATCGCTCGTTGAGGCTGACGTCTAATTGAGTCCTCGCTTTTTCACCCTGATTCCGGTCGAAGATACGCAAGGGAATCGAAACACTCAAGCCGAAGTAAACCGGGATGGGTGGATTGCGCGCGAAATCGAAAGTGACCGTCGGATCGGTGGTTCCGTTGGCCACCGCAAGCTGATGCGTGATCTTGGCCAATTCCACGGTCTGCACCGCCGCCTTCAGATCCGGCCGCGCATCCAGGGCAACGTTGTGAAATTCCTCAAGGGGCCTTAACTCCTCGCTAAAATCATACGGTCCGGAGACGTCGAACTGGTCAATCGGCGTTCGGTCGTTCATGAGCATCAGCAACTGGATCTTGGCCGTTCGGAGGTTCACCAAGGCGGTTTCGTAGTCGGACTCAAACTGTACGCGCTGCAGTTCCAGGGTGTCCAAGTCCACCTGTGCGAGGTCACCGGCTTGAAACCGAAGGCGATTCACGGCGAGCTCCCGGTCCCAGTAAGCCAGGTTCTCCTGGGCGTTCTGCAGAAACGCCTTGGCTTGCAACGTCTGGACGAAGGCGCTCCGCAAGTTAAACACCAAGCCGCGTTCCTGGTCCAGATAGGTGGATTCCGAGATGGACGTCGTTTGCCTGGCTTGGTCGCGGCGCAAGGCCCGCTTGTTCCCGCGCTCAATCAAGTAACCGAGCGACCCATACGGCAAGGCGTTCGTCAATGGCCGGTAGACTTCTACGCCAGTGGGTGAGGGAATCTTCGCGAACGGGTTGATCTGATCGAGAGTCCCGGTGAAATCCGGATTTGGACGGAGATAAGCGGTAATCTCGGCGGCCCGCGACTCATCGATGCTGAGTTGGGCCGCTTTCAAGGTGGGGTTGCCAGCCACGAACTTGTCTTTGATCTGTTGCCAGTTGAAGGCGGTCTGAGCGAAAGCGGCGGCCGGGAGCAGCCCCGCTATGAGAAGCCTATGCCAGATGCGACCCTGCAAGATCCGCGTGGTACTTTCCCGATCAGTCATGTCTGATGTCGCAGTCTTCGTGCTCATAGAAGGAAAATGGCGAAGCGCCACAAGGCTTGGTTTCAACTTTAGCGCCCTCCAACCTTGACAGCCCGCTATCTTCCGTTCAGCGAGAGACGGTCTTTAGATCGGTTCGCCGATTGGCCGGAGTAACCTCCGGACAATAGGGGCACATACGCACAATCGGTCGATTACTCATCGAGACAATCCCGGCATCTTTCAGGCGAAGACCATATCTTTCAGGCGAGCCGCTTGGCAAAGGCGAGATCCGCCCTTAACATGATCACAAGACCATCGCCAGATTGCAGCAGCGATGCAGGCAGGCCCCAATCGTCGAACCTCAATCGCAATGACAATCAACGAGACGGTCCCATATCCGAGGTATAAGCGACATGGAAGAACAGGCGGAGGACCAACGCATTCGGCTAGTCCTCGTTGGCGATCAAGCTCTGTTTCGTGCAAGCTTGGGCCGGTTCTTGGCAACCCAATCAGGTCTTGAAGTGGTAGGCGAATGCGGCACTGCCGAGGCGATTGAGGTGCTGGGCGGTTCAACGGCTGGCATCGTCCTCCTGGATTCGGATCTGCGCACGGAATGCGGAGGGGAGTTCATATCCGCTTCCCGGCGCGGTGGCTACAAGGGCCGTTTCCTAATTGTTAACGATGTGGCGGGAGCGAAGGAGCTTTCGGATGCAATCAAGCTTGGGGCTTCGGGCATTTTTCTGAAATCGGAGGCTCCAGAGCGTCTCGTGCAGGCCATCAGGCTGGTGGCGAGCGGCGCCGTCTGGGTCGATCGAAAGGCTATTCAACTTCTAGCCGACCAAGTCGCGGACCAGCCTCGACTGGGTGACAAGAGTCACCGTAACGTACTGACTGAAAGGGAAGAGAAGGTACTTCGAGGCGTCCTTGACGGCCTTACCAATCGAAAGATCGGCGACAATATTGGCCTCACGGAAAGCGCCGTGAAGTCGGTGGTGCAGCAGTTATTTACCAGGGCCGGCGTTCGAACGCGCGGCCAATTGGTTCGCATGGCGCTCGAAGGCGGGTTGAGCGTGGCCTCTTCGCCGTCGGCGGGTTGACCTCCAAGCCGCGGGGAACGAGATATGCCAAGGTCCAGAACAACGTGGACAGTATCGATCAGGCCGCGAAAACGAAGCTTCGCGGAATCCGTGGAATTTCCCCGGTGGGTTGTGAGCGCATCCGTCCTAATCATTGGATTTGTTTTCTGGCTGGGTGCGGTCTCCGACGATACCGGCAAGTTACTGAAGTTAGGCATCGGCTCGATCCTCTACTTTGCGGCCGTCGCCGGCACAGCGGCTTTCTCGCTTTACGCCGGTTCGGAACGTAGTGCGCGCCGTGCGCCATGGGACCGGCGATTGCGCTGGCGAGGCCGGTCGAGAGGCAGAGCGATTTGAGGAGTCGCCCCGGTTGGTCAGTACCGCGCCGTACGCGGCGTATTAGACTTCCTATCGATAACTAGCGGCTGGCCGGCCAATTCGGACAGTGCCAGCACGAACCCGTCGCTTGAACCGCCGCCGTATTGATTGGCATTGCTGCCGGAGGCGGGGAATCCCAGAGTGGAGTAGCCGCCCACGTAAACCGTCCCATCGAGACCCAGGGTCAGGCAGGTGGCGACGTGCACGCCCAGATCGCCCAGATAGGTCGAGAACTGCAACCCTGCGGGGCCCGCTACGCCGGGCATCAACTTGGCCACGAAGACGTCGATTCCCCCGCCCCATGCCGGCTGTGGCGCGTCGCCCGTTGTTGGAAAGTCCGGGGAGAGCGTATACCCCGCCAGGTAGATGCTGCCCGCAGCGTCGCCGGCGACCGCGTAGGACACGTCTCCCTGCGAGCCGCCTAGGTAGCTTGAGTACACCAGGAACGCCTCCGGGTGAGCGGGATCCAGGAGCGTGACGAATGCATCTCCATTGCCTCCGGGAGTCGATTGCACGGCGTCCGAAGTGACCGGGAAATTGGTGGAAAACGTGAAGCCGGTCAAGAGCACCCTGCCGCTCGCGTCGAAGGAGAGTTTGCGCACCTCGTCAAGATCCGACCCGCCGAAGTAAGTGTCGTAGAGCAGCGAGTTCGGCCCGAACTGGGTAGTATTGATGACGCCCACCACGATGTTTTCCAGTCCTGGAAGCGACGACCGATAGGGCGAGATGGACAGGGGAAACATCTTGCTGTTCGTAGTCACCCCAAAATAGACCAAGCCGTTCGATGCCAGCGCGAGGGTGTTGCCTGTATCGGTGCCTTCGCCGCCCAGATATGTGGAATAGGCCGCCGTCGTAAGACTCGTGTTGATTTCGCACAGGAAGGCATTCTGTATTCCCGACAGGATGCCGGAGTATGCGCCATCGGTTATCGGAAAGTCGGTCGACGTCGTCGATCCGATGACGTAGATGTTGCCGGACGGGTCCACCTTGACGTCGTTAGCCAGATTCGTGAGCGACCCGCCGAGGAAAGTCGAGTAGACCAATTGGAGCACGCTGGTCAGCGCGGGGTTGAACTCCACCACGAACACGCTGTCCGTGGTACTGGGGAGCGTGTTCTGCAGAGACGTCGTGCTGACCATCGGGAAATCGGGGGCAACGGTTTCACCGACAATGTAGATGTTGCCGGACGCATCCAGGTCCATGGCCGAGGGGTCGTTCTCGCCCGTTCCTCCCAGATAGCTCAGGTAATCCAGCGCGAAATTGTTGGTGGTGTCGAGCACCATGATGAAGACCGCGTTGGTCCCGGTGGACAGGTTCCCGCTGGAGTAGGCGTTGGCGGTGGCAAGCAAATCGCTGGTCTCCGTGCGCCCAACTACGTAGAGCAGGCCGTGGGCGTCGATCTTGACCGCGTTGACCTGGTCGGCCGCCTCTCCGCCCCAAAAGCTGGAATAGATCAGATAGGGGTCGACCACCAGCGGCTCTGCGCGGTCGTAGCCGCTAACCGACAACCCCACCGCGCCATCCGCCATCTGCAAGTAACGCCCATCGATCTGGCGGCGGGTTCCGGTGCTCGGATCGCGCTGGTAGAGGAACGGCCGCTTTTGAACCAGTTGGCCCCCGGCGCATTCCACCAGCAGGTCGCCCTGTGCAGTGACGCTGGCCCGGTCCGCGCCCTGAAACCGCATGCGGATGGCGGCGGGGTCCGCGCCTGGCTGAATCAGAAAATCGTACTCCAGCCGGCTGTCTTCGCCATAGTAAACCACGTCGATGCCGGGATATACGTCGCGATAGCGGACCCGCGAGTAATTTGGAACCTCGGTGCGCCAGCGGTCCTTCGGCCCTACGAAATAGCTGGTCGGGACCGCTGTTCTATCGAGCGCCTGCATCTCCGGGGCCCGGCTGGAGCCATCGAACGTAAGGTCTACCCGGCGACCGCTTCCGAAGGCGAGCGCCGGACCCGTCGGGGTAAGTAGCACCGTGTACTGGCGTGCGTGCGCGGTATAGCGCACGGCCGGATTCCACTGGCCCTGGTTGGCTTCGAAATGCAGCGGCACACGCGCCATCGCGGCCTGAGCTTGCGGCGCGGCGACATCACGCGGAGCCCCGGCCAGCAGGGAAACCGCGGAAGCAAACAAGGCAATGCCAAACGAACGCATGAATGTCCCCAATTTCGACCTTTGAAACATCTATTAGAACATGCCCTGCCACCCCGTTGAAATGGGCCGATTGTTCACAGGCGTGACCAACCGGCGGCATCTTCAGGCGCCGGGCGCTAGGGGATTCGTCGCTGGCCCGAAAAGGTCATCGAAAACTCCCGCTAGTACGATATAATACAATCTGTCCTGCATTTGTAAGGCGGAAAATTGCCCCGTATCCTGATTGTCGACGACGAAGCCCAAATTCGAGCTTTATTGGCAACCGCTTTCGAAAGAGCAGGTTACGATGTCCGTACCGCGCCCGACGGGCCGGAAGCCGTGGCATTGTGCAACGCCGAGGCGTTCGACGCGGTCCTGTCAGACGTTGTCATGCCGAGGATGAATGGCCATGACTTGGCGCGGTGGATCAGCGCCCGGCATCCCCAAACACGCCTGGTTCTCATGTCCGGATTCGATGTCGGCTGCCAAAACTGCCCTGCCGCGCCCCGCTGCCAGTTCGTGTCTAAGCCGTTTCGCCTGGGCGAGGTCGTGTCAGCGGTGAGCCACGCGATTGCTCAACCGTTGCCCAACTAAACCGTCTATTTCGTAATCAAGCCGCACGCGATGCGGGCGCCGGCGGCGCCGGCCGGGTCCGTCTTCATATCGTCCGGGGCGGCGTGAATCACCAGCGCCGTTCCGCTGCCCGCCAATATGGAATGGTTGTCCGTGCCCATATTGACGTTCGGGTCGTTTACAGTGGCTTTAGCCGTTCCGTCCGGCTTCACCGTGAAGTTCGGCATGTCGCCCGCATGTGGCCCCGCGGGGTTGTTCAGGCCGTGCTGCTTCAGATCGGGGTTGAAGTGGCCCCCGGCCGACGTGAAACTTGGCGGATCGCACTGGGCCGTTTGGTGTATGTGCAGCGCGTGTTCGCCCGGCGGCAGATTCTTGAGATCCAGCGCAATGGATACGCCGCCCTTTGCTTCGGAAATCGTGGCAGTCCCTACGCTCGCCCCCTTGGCGTCCTTCATTTCCACTTTGATGGGCTTCTGAGCCGCGTAAAGAGCGGCCGCCCCGGCTAGGCCCGCAACGGCGACTGCGATCGTGAACTTGGTCATTCGCTATCCCCCTCAGGAGATCATCGCACGAAACCGGCGGCCCGAAATGTTCCTTTCGTCACGAAGCGGTTGCCGCGGATGATGAATCGGAGCGGCCAATCGGCGCATTGCCGGATGCCGATGCGCGGCGTCACGTCCGTCTCAAACGCGCGCTCCACCGCTGGCCGGCGCACCACCAGGCCGCCCCGCGTCACGTCGGCGCCGTTCAGCGCGCGGGTAATGCCCATCGCGAGCGTCAGTTTTCCGGGTCCCGACGCTAGGTCTTCCAAACGCCGGGCAGCCGGGCGGCGCCGGCGCATCAGATGCACTCCAGCCACTGGCTCCAGCGCCCGAATCAGCACGCAGCCGGGCTTGCCGTCGGCCTCCACCACCAGGTTGAGGCACTCGTACATCCCGTAAATTACGTAAACATAGGCGTGTCCGGGCGGTCCAAAGATCACGCGTGTCCGCTCGGTAAGCCCGCGCGCGGAATGCGCTGCCAAGTCGTCGCCGCCCAGGTAAGCCTCCGTCTCCACGATGACCCCCGCCGCGTTACCGTGGACCAGAATCTTGCCCAACAGATCGCGCGCTACCTCCACGGTGGGACGGTCGTAGAACGCGCGTTTCAGAATTGGCCCAAGAGTGGGGCGGGGCGCTGGGGGCACCGAACTATCTTCGCTAATCCGCCCGTAGAACGAAAGCACCCGTTACCTTAACAGACGCGCCGCCGCCCCTGGGGCCCTGTCACTTGATTAAGGCTTGCGGCGTTAAGATCAAGCCCGATTCCGACTCGTGGCGCAAGCCGCCAGGCTTGCAGAGTCGGCTGTCAAGCCGACTTTTCGAAGGCCGGGATGACTCTCGGCCCTTGTGCCTCGGTCGTCGGCTACCCTCCTCTTCCACCGGCGCCGTGAGCTTAACCGTCCTCGGGGTGGATGTGGAATGTGCCCGTCCGCCGCTACAATGAAGGCATCCATGAGACTGTTCGTCGCGCTCGACCTGCCCGCCGCAACTGTCCAAAGTCTCGAAGAGTTGCTCGATCGGCTGCGTCCTTTGGCGCGCATCCACTGGAGTCCGCCGGCTAACCTCCACATCACTACCAAGTTCATCGGCGAGTGGCCGGAGGCGCGGGTCGATGAGTTGAAAGCGGCTCTGGCGGCTGTCGAACCGCGGGTTCCGCTCGCTATCCAAGTCCGCCGCGTGGGGTTCTTCCCGAACCCTCATGCGCCGCGCGTATTCTGGTGCGGCATCGAAGCCCCGGGCCTCGCGTCATTGGCCGAGGCCGCCGATCGCGCCACGGCAACTCTCGGAATCCCGGCCGAAACCCGCCCCTTCTCGCCGCACCTTACCTTGGCGCGCATCAAGGAGCGCATCGACTTGCAGCCGCTCCGTGAAGCCATCGCCGGGCTGCCGTCGCTCGATTTCGGAAGTTTCGAGGCCGCCAGCTTTTTCCTTTACCGGAGCACATTACGGTCGGCCGGTTCCGTGTACACTAAACTTGCGGAGTTTCCGCTCTCCTTACGATGATTCCTCTCCTGGCCATGGCGATCGCGTACCTGCTCGGCGCGATCCCGTTTGGATACCTTCTGGTCAAATTCAAAACCGGCGCCGACGTTCGCTCCGCGGGCAGCGGCAACATTGGCGCCACCAACGTACTCCGGACTTCCGGCCGCGTGGCCGGCGTCGCCACCCTGTTGCTCGACATCGCCAAGGGCTATGTGGCCGTTTGGATCGCAGCGCGCCTGACATTGCACGACCCTTTGTGGATGGCCGCCGCCGCGCTGGCCGTCATGGCCGGACACGCCTACCCCATCTTCCTCAAGTTCAAGGGGGGCAAGGCGGTGGCGAGCTTCCTGGGTGCTTTCCTATATATTACACCCGTAGCAATAGTAGCGACTCTGGTTGTGTTTGGCGCCGCTGTGGCCTGGACGCATTACATTTCCATGGGCTCGATTATTGCCGCCGCCACATTTCCCTTGGCGGTTTGGCTGCTCCAGAAGCCTGCGCTAGAGATCCTCGTGGCTTCCGTCCTAGCTGGAATCTTTATAATCTACAAACATAGTAGTAATATCCGGCGGATTCGGGAAGGGTCGGAACACGTATTCCGTTTCGGCGCTGGGGCGTCGTGAAGAACCTCGCGATTATCGGCGCCGGGGCTTGGGGAACCGCCCTTGCCATCGTTCTGTCGCCCCGTTTCTCCCGTGTGCGGCTCTGGGTTTACGAACCGGACTTGGCAGCCCGCATGAACGACAGCCGCGAGAACGACCTCTATCTTCCCGGCTGTCCGCTGCCGGCCATTCTGCAACCGGTCAACGATCTCGAAGCCGCACTAGACGGCGCCGACGTTGTCCTGAGCGTCGTCCCTTCTCCTCTGGTGCGTGCATTGTACCGGCAGATGCTACCCTTTCTGACCGAATCCATGCTCTTCGTCAGCGCCACCAAGGGTCTGGAGAATGACACTCTTCTACGTATGTCGGAAGTGGTGCGGGAGGTGTTACAGGTTCAGTTTGCACCGCGTGTGGCAGTTATTTCCGGCCCGAGTTTTGCCAGGGAAGTCGCACGCTTTGAGCCGACCGCTCTGGTGGTGGCATCGGCTGACGCTGCGACGGCTACGCGCGTGCAATCGGCCTTCTCCGGCCCGACTTTCCGCCTGTACTCAAGCTCAGATACTATAGGAGTAGAACTTGGTGGATCCGTCAAGAACGTAATCGCCCTCGGCGCTGGAGTGTTGCACGGCCTCGGTCTTGGCCACAATGCCATGGCCGCGCTGATTACGCGTGGGTTAGCGGAAATCACGCGACTGGTCCGGGCAATGGGCGGGCGGGTCCAGACTATGGCCGGGTTGGCTGGTCTTGGGGATTTGGTCCTCACCTGCACGGGAGAACTGAGCCGCAATCGGGCGGTCGGCGTCGGTCTGGCGCACGGACAAAAGCTCGATGAGATTGTCCAATCGATGAAAACGGTGGCCGAAGGCATTAAAACGACAAATGCAGTAGTTGACTTGGCGAAGCGCTATTCGGTTGACATGCCGATCTCCGGGCAGGTGTTCCAAATGCTTCATTCGGGGGTATCTCCCCGAGAGGCCATCCAAAGCCTGATGGGCCGCTCCCTCAAAGGCGAGTAGCCCGCGGCGTTGTGGCGCAACCTTCTGAGCGCAACCTTTTGCGATGTAACGTGTTCGTACGTATATGGGAGGAGCTACGGCGGCTCTGGATTACGACGCCGAGTTGATGCTTCGGGTTCGTGACGGCGATAGTGTGAGTTTCGCCGCGCTCCTGGACAAACATCGTTCCTCCGTCGTGCATTTTCTATGCCGGATGGTCGGAAACCAAGCCGTCGCCGAAGAGTTGGCGCAGGAGGTTTTTCTGCGCGTCTACCGTTCGCGCGGTTCCTATGCTCCGACCGCCAGGTTCACCACCTGGCTGTTTCGGATTGCCACTCACACGGCGCTCAACGCGCTGCGGGATGGCAAGCACGAACGGGCGCTCGAAAGTCTGGACGCTGTCTCGCCGGATTTGCCGGCCCGGCAAATTTCGGACGGACGGCCTTCCGTGGAGCAATCCATGGTTCACCGGGTAAAATTGGAGGAAGTGCGCCGCGCGGTTGCGGCGTTGCCGGCCAAGCAAAGGGCCGCGGTGCTGATGCACAAGTACGAAGAAATGGAGTACTCGCATATTGCGAGTTCGTTAGGCTGTTCGGAATCGGCGGTGAAATCGCTGCTGTTCCGCGCATATGAAACGCTGAGGGCCCGTTTGGCTTATATGGCGTGAAAATGAGGTACTTTTATGAGTCACTTAGACTGTGGGGAGAACGCCGATCTTCTGCTGAAATCTGCTGCTGGCCAGTTGGATGAGGAGGCTCAGGCTCGCCTCAATCTGCACCTGGAAAGCTGCCCGTCATGCCGGGAGTTCGCGGCCGGTCAGAAGGCCGTCTGGGATTCGCTGGACGCTTGGGAAATGGCTCCGGTCTCGCCGGATTTCGACCGCCGCCTGTACGCCCGGATCGAAAAGGAAGTCTCGTGGTGGGACCGGATACTAGAGCCGTTCCGGCTGTCGCACGTTCGTTGGCCGATTGCAGCTGCCGCGAGCCTTGCTTTGGTGGCCGGCATTGTCGTTGTCGACCGCTCCGGCATGGTGAGGCCGTCCCCGCGGAAGACGTCGGTCCAGGTGGAGTCCCTGCGGCCCGATCAAGCCCAGAAAGCCATTGAAGACATGGAGATGCTGCAGGAAATCAACGGGCTGGTCGGGCCCGGCTCCGCGGCATCGAAGATGTGACCGGGGTGGCGACGATGCGCGCGGTTTGGATGATCGGAATCCTGGCGCTGGGATTGTCGGCGCCGCTGGCCGCCCAGACCGGCGCAAACGCGCCAGACCCAGAGAACGCGGCTAAGGGCCCCGCAGCCGGCCAGCGCATCGTCAATCCGGAAAGCGTTGCCGCGCGGCTCATGCTGGCGACCCCGCAGCAGCGCGAGCGGGCGCTCGCCATGCTCCCGCCCGATCGGCAGGCGCAAATCCGCAAACAACTGGAGTGGTTCGACAGCCTTCCCAAGGCTCAGCAGGACCTGCAAATCCGTCGTCTTGAGCGTTTCGCCAGTCTGCCGCCCGACCAGCAACTGATCGTCCGGTTGCAGATGGAAGCTCTGGCCAAGTTGCCCCCCCCGCGAAGACAGGCCATCCAGCGGGCCTTGGTCATGCTACAGAGTCTCCCGCGCCCTCAGCGCAATGCCCGGTTGAGCAATCCGGCTTTCAAGAACCGATTCTCGCCGGAGGAGCAAAAGATCATCGAGGACCTTTCCAACGCGTGGCTGCTGCCGCCGGCGCAATGAAGAGTGGTCCCCGGCGAGCCGCCGAAAAGCGGCCCTCTTCGGATACAATTTGGGCAAATGCCCAAATTGGAATCTGTAAAGTTCTGATTCTAAACTGCGTCACCTTCAGTTTTGGGCAAATTTGCCCAAAACCGGCCGGAACATGCGCCTTTTCACCGGCCTCTTAGGTCTGCTGCGCCGCCGCTACGTGAGCGTCGAGCATCTTCTGGACTTCGGATTTTCCAACCGCGCCCACGCGTTGTTCCACCACGCGTCCGCCCTTAAACAGCAGCAGGGTGGGGATGCCGCGAATGTTGTACCGCATGGCCGTATCGCCGTTGGAATCCACATCCACTTTGCCGACTTTCACCTTGCCCGCGTAATCGTTCGCCACCGCGTCGATGGTGGGCGCCATCATGCGGCAAGGGCCGCACCACTCGGCCCAAAAGTCCACCAATACCGGCGACTCCGATTGCAGCACGTCCCGGTCAAAGCTTCCGTCGGTAAAGGTTAGCGTGTTCTGACCTGCCATTTCGTCTCCTAATCGATTAGAATCCCGGACGGGCGGAAGGATTCAGGTACGCTCCAGAAGCCGCCGGTACAACGCCGAATAAGCTGCCGCCGAGGTCTTCCAGGAGAAGTCCTTGGCCATGCCGCGAAGCATGGTTTCCCGCCATGCCGGGCCGTTTGCGTATGCCCGCATCGCTTCGCGGAGCGCCTCGAGAAATGCGGCTCCTGTGTATTCCTGAAACTTGAATCCCGTTCCCGTATCGATGGTATCATCCAGACCGCCCGTCGCGCGCACCACCGGGACGGTCCCATACCTCAAACTGTAGATTTGGTTCAGCCCACAGGGCTCGTAGTGGCTTGGCATCACGAACATATCGGCGCCGGCTTCGATGCGGTGCGCCAGCCCGTTGTCGAACCCGATGCGGACGGCCACCCGCCCGGGAAACTCCGCCGCCATGCTCTGGAAAAACTCTTCGTATTCGGGGTCGCCGTTCCCAAGCGCCACCAGATAAGCATCTTCGGCCACAAGCTGTGCGGCCACTTCCGTCAGCAGGTCGGCGCCTTTCTGGCGTGTCAGCCGGGATACCGTCCCGATGAGCGGCCGTTCCATGGCGTCGCGCGGCAAGCCGAATTCCGCCAGCAGACCTTCCTTGCATGCGCGCTTCCCGCTGAGGTCTTCCGCGGAATAGCGGGCCGGAATCAGCGGGTCGGTCTCCGGATTCCAGGTGCGGTAGTCAATGCCGTTCAAAATTCCGGTGAGGGCATCCGTGCGCGCGCGCAGGGCGCCGTCCAGCCCGAAGCCGTATTCCGGCGTCTGGATCTCCCGCGCGTAGGTGGGGCTCACCGTGTTGAGCGCGTCCGCCAGCGCGATTCCGCCCTTGATGTAGCTCACGCTCCCGAAAAACTCGAGGCCGTCGGGGCGGAACAGGGCCGGGTCAAGCGCTAGTTCCGGCAGCACGGTCTTGGGAAACAACCCCTGGTAGCCCAGATTGTGGATGGTGAACAGCGTCTTGACGCCCAGAAACGTCGGGTCGGCTGCGAATGTGGTTCGCAGATAGGCCGGCACGAGGCCCGCCTGCCAGTCGTGGCAGTGGAAAACCTCGGTTTTGAATAGGGTCCGCGCCACCGCAATCGCGCCGCGGCAGAACACGGCGAAACGGATGTGGTTATCGGGATAATCCACGCCCGATTCCCCGTAGAGTCCTTCGCGATCGTACAGCGGCGGACAGTCCAGCAGGTAGAACGGGAATTCGGCGGGCGCCTGATAAACGGATGCGTCGTAACGCGTGGCGCCAAGGTGGATCGGGAGCCGGTCGAAAACCCGACGCAGGCCTTTTAGATCGATGGAACCGTAACGAGGAATCAGAACCGCGACATCGTCGCCATACGCCTGGAGCGCGGAAGGGAGAGAGCCGACAACGTCGGCCAAGCCGCCCGTTTTCGCGAGCGGCGCAGCCTCCGAAGAAACCATCAGGACGCGGGCCACAGGGGAATTGTAGCAAGGGGCGGAGGTACGCCGGTCCGCCCCACTTTGGTTACGTCTCTAGTGCGTCGCCCTTCGCAGGATGGTCGGGGGCGGCGTTTGCGGCTGGCCACCGCGGCCCCCGCCGCCGGCGAAAGCTCCCGAGGAAGGATCTGTCCCATCGGGCGGAGGTCCTATCACGGGCTGCGGTCCGGTAGGAGGCGTTGGTGCGGGTCGTGCTCCCCGGCCTCCGAAACCGGCGCCGCCGGTGATTTGAAGCTCGATCTGGTCGCCCTTCACGGTTCCCGTATAGGTCATGGCTCCGACCTTGAAGGAAACGTTGGCGCCATCCACCTTCCCTTCTTCGATGGCCGCCGGCGTATCGCTGCCGCCACCGCCGCCAAACCCGCGGCCACCGCCGCCGCCCTCGACGGTTCCAGTGAGGCTGCCGCCATTCTGCTTGAGAGTGAAGACGCTGTTGGCGCCGCCGCCACCGCCGAAACCACCGCCGCCGCGGCCGGCAGCCGCCACCACAGGCACCGGCCTCCATAGGCCCGTGATGCCCGAACCCGTCGGAACTTCGCGCTCCCATACCGGTGCTTGCGGGCGCAGCTTCACGGCATTCGAGCTAATCGTCACGCTCGACGCCGTTAATCCTGGCGAACTGGCCTCCACGGTGATGGTCCCCGCCGTTTTGGTGGCCTGCACCAACGCCATGCAGTACCCGTTGAACGCCTTGCGCGTGCTCCCGGGGTCGGGTTCGTGGTTGGTCGGATCGCCGTTCCCAGTGCCCTTTACCGCTGCCTGGCCCGTGACCCGGAAATTCACCTGGTTGTCGGCGATCGGCATGGTGCGGCCCTGTGCGTCCTGCACCTCCACCGCGAACATCGCGATATCTTCCCCGTCCGCCGATACCGTCTTGCGGTCCGCCGTCAGCACCAGCTTGGCCGCCGGTCCCGTGGTCTCCCGCTTTACCGTCATCACCTGCTGTCCGCCCTTAAATCCGCGGGCTTCGAGAGTGCCTGGCGCGTATGTCACATTCCAGGCCAGGTGCTGAGCTTTCTTCACGTCCTGCGCGCCCTGGCTCTGCCCGTTGAGGAACAACTCCACCCGGTCTAGGTTCGAATGCACCCACACCGCGATCAGTTTCCCCTCATACCCGGGCCAATTCCAATGCGGGAACAGGTGCAGCACCGGCTTGTCCGTCCACCACGCCTGGTAGTAGTAGAAACTGTCCTTCGGGAATCCGCACATGTCGATCAGCCCATACTGCGAGCTGATGTTCGGCCAACGGTAGGGAGAAGGCTCCCCACGGTAATCGAAGCCGGTCCAGATATACCCTCCCGCCAGCCATGGGTTCTCGTCGACGAACCTCCACCAGCCCTCGCAGGATGCGCGTCCGCTGGTCGTGTAGGGATCGTACGATCCCACGAAACCGTGTTCCGCGTCCATCATGTAGATGCCGCGCGTCGCCACCGCGCTCACCGTCTCACTTTCGATGACGAGTTTCTTCGGATTTGCATCGTGGAAGGCTTTCGCCCGAGGATCGGCGTAGTGGAAACCCACCATGTCGGTCGCAGCGATGGAAGCCGGCAAGCTGATCCCGTCAATGGTGTTCAGCCGCGAACCGTCGTGCTTTGCAGCCACCTCGGCCATGGCCGCGATCACGAGCGCTCCCTTCTCGCTGTTCGCCGTCCCTTCCTCGTTCCCCAGGGACCAGAGGATGACGCTGGGATGATTCCTGTCGCGCCGCACCAGGTTCGTGAACTGGCTGAGGCCCTCGGGGTTGGAGGAGAACATGCGCGTTTCATCCATGAACAGCATCCCCAAGTCGTCGGCCGCGTCCAACAGCTCCGGCGTAGGTGGATTGTGCGAGGTCCGAATCGAATTGCAGCCCATTTCCTGGAGCTTGCGAATGCGGTAATACTGCACCGAGTCCGGCACAGCCGCGCCCACGCCGGCATGGTCCTGGTGGTTGCAGGTGCCTTTGAGCCTTGTGTACTTGCCGTTCAGGAAGAATCCCTTCTGGCTGTCCCACGCCAGCGTCCGGATGCCGAACGGCGTCTCATAGCGATCCGTGACGGCGCCGCCAACCTCGACCTGGGTCACGAGCTTGTACATGTTGCGCTTTTCGGGCGACCATAACGCGGGATCCTTCACTACCACCTGCTGCTCGAAGGTGTGTTCTCCCAACGTCGCGATGGATGCCGGCAGAGCGACGACCTTCCCCACTTCCTTACCCGCCGGATCGAGAATGGTCGAGGTCACGTGCGTGCTCGCCGCCGCCTTGCCGTCGTTCGCCACCTCGGTGCGAACGCGCACCGTGGCTTCGCCGGGCCGCACTTCGCTGCGTGCGAACGTGCCCCACTTTTTCACGTGCACCGGACTGGTCTTCACCATCCAGGCGTGCCGGTACAAGCCCGCGCCTTCATAGAACCAACCGTCGCTCTCGGTGGCGTTGACCCGCACCAGCAGCACATTCTTGCCGCCCGGAGTCGCAAAATCCGTCACGTCGAAGCTGAACGGGTCGTAGCCGCCAATGTGCCTGCCGATGTAGAAACCGTTGAAGACAACCATCGCTTCGCGGTAAGCGCCATCGAATTCGATGGTGATGCGCTTGCCCGCGTCGGAAGCCGGAAGCTCGATGACGCGGCGATACCAGCCGATGCTGGTGGCCGGGTAGTTCCGCCCCAGCGGATAAAACCCCTTGTTGGAGAGCGCCTGATCGTTTTGAAAGGGCAGCTCGATGGCCCAATCGTGCGGCAGATTAACGGCATTCCAGCCGCTATCGTCGAAGAGCGCCGTGGCCACCGGGCCGAAATTCCCGGTCTTGGAGTAGTTGCCCGCGAAATTGAAATCCTGCGCCAGGTCCGTGGCATGGCCCAAATGGAAGCGCCATCCGAAATCCAGCAGGAGCCGTTCCCGGGCGAAGACGGTCCCCGGCGCTGGGGCTGCCGGCGCGGCGGCGGCTGGCGTGGGCGCCTGAGGTTCCGCCTCGGCAACCGCTTCGGTCGACGCCGCCACTACGGCCGGCGCCGCCAAACTCGTTTTCAATAGATCCCGACGTGTCCAATTCTTCATCTCGATCTCCGATCAAAAGCGAAAAAGGTTGTTATACCCGTATGGTCTATTCATAGCGCGTTTCACGGGGGAATGGGGAATAATCCAGCAATTTGGGTTCGTTTGGGGCGGGCGTTTGGGGTCAGGAAGACCGCCGGCAAAGACCGGCGGCGGTACTCCCAGGTAGACTCGCGTTCGGATACCGACTACCATGCGAGGAAGGACTCTTATGGCAGGCAGCCGACGTCTTTCTCTTTTGCTCTGCGCAGCTTTGGCGCCGATGTATTGCACCCGCCTGAAGGCTCAGGTGGACAGGCCGCCGGGCCTTTTGAACGACCTGGTCGATATCAGCGGCGATTTCCACGAATACCGCAACACTTACTTCCTGGCCGACAAACTCGCTGAGTTCGACCCGGCCACTGGAACCGGGGCAATCGCCTGGACGCGAAACCAGCTTTACCCCCGCATCGCGTTCGACAATATGGAGAACGTGCTGCAGCCCTTTGCGGGCGTCACCTTTCCGGAGGGTGAATACGCCGTCAATCCGTCGCTGCCCTTCTCCATTCAGTTCGTCTCTCCACGCGCCGTCCGCATCCGCATCCGCACCGGACCGCAAGTGAGAGCCGGCGGTCCCGACCCCATGCTGGTCCGCGAACCCCCAACAGACGCTTCCTGGAGAATGGCGCGCGTCGCGGGCGGCTACCGGTATACCAGCGTGGCGGGGTCCGTCACGATTTTGGAAGACCCCTGGCACATCGAAATTTGCGACGCCCAGGGCAGGCTGCTCACGAAGACCGATCACGCTTCCGACAACGCCGCGCAGCTTGAACCGGTGCTGCCGTTTTCGTTTATCCGGCGCGCCTCGGACTATTCCCGAAGCATCGCCGCCGTGTTCTCGCTCGCGCCGGGAGAGAAGCTCTTCGGAGGCGGGGAAAGCTTCACCCGGCTGGATAAGCGCGGCCAGAAGCTGGTTCTATGGGCCAACGACGCCAACGGCGTGGAAACCGGCCGCATGTACAAGCCCATTCCGTTCTTCATGAGCAACCGCGGTTACGGAATGTTTGTCCACACCTCCGCGCCCGCCACCTTCGATTTCGGCGCGACCTACGGCAATACCAACGCCCTGCTGCTGGGAGACGACGAACTCGACCTGTTCGTTTTTCTCGGCACACCCAAGGAAATCCTCAATGAGTACACCACCTTAACCGGAAAGCCGCCGATGCCGCCGCTGTGGTCGTTCGGCCTCTGGATGAGCCGTATTACCTACTACTCCGAGGAGGAGACGCGCGCGGTGGCCGCCAAGCTCCGCCAGAACCGCATCCCGAGCGATGTGATCCATCTCGACACCGGGTGGTTCGAGACCGACTGGCGTTGCGATTACCAGTTCTCCAAAACCCGCTTCCAGGACCCGGTGAAGATGATCGCCGATCTCAAGCACGACGGATTTCACATTTCCCTCTGGCAGCTTCCCTACTTCGTCCCCAAGAATTCGCTGTTTCCGGAAATCCTGGCCAAGGGTTTGGCGGTCAGGGACGCCAAGGGCAACCTGCCGTTTGAGGACGCCGTCCTCGATTTCACCAACCCGGCCACGGTCGCGTGGTACCAGGAGAAGATCGCCGGTCTCCTCAAGATGGGCGTCGGGGCCATCAAAGTCGATTTCGGAGAGGCCGCGCCGCTCGATGGAATCTATGCCAACGGCCGCAGCGGATTCTACGAACACAATCTCTACCCGCTTCGATACAACCAGGCCGTGGCGGATATCACCAGGCAGACCACCGGCGAGAATATCATTTGGGCGCGCAGCGCATGGGCCGGCAGCCAGCGCTATCCGTTGCATTGGGGCGGGGATTCCGGCGCGCAGGATTCCGGCATGGCGGCCACCCTGCGCGGCGGCCTTTCGCTTGGCTTGAGCGGCTTCACGTTCTGGAGTCACGACATCGGCGGCTTTGCGGCCAAGACTCCCGAGGAGCTTTACCGCCGCTGGATGCCTTTCGGAATGCTCACCTCGCATAGCCGCTGCCATGGCACGCCGCCTAAAGAGCCATGGGAATACAGCCCCGCTTTCATGGACGACTTTCGCCGCGCCGATGAGTTGAAGTACCGCCTCATGCCTTATGTCTACGCGCAAGCCAAGGATTCGAGCGAGCGCGGCCTACCCATGGTGCGCGCCCTGTTCATCGAGTATCCCGGCGATCCCGGTTCGTGGCAAGTGGACGACGAGTACCTGTTCGGCTCGGATATCCTGGTAGCGCCGCTGATGGAAAGCGGCGCCTCGGCGCGCAACGTGTACTTGCCGCCCGGCCAATGGATCGATTATCAGACCGGGAGCGTCTATGCCGGAGGGTGGCATGACATCGCGGCCGGCCAGATTCCGGTGGCGATGCTGGTGCGCGACGGCGCCGTGATACCGCATATCAAACTGGCGCAATCCACCGATCGAATGGATTGGTCGAACATCGAGATGGTGGTATTCGCCTCGGGCGCGCAGAACGCTCAGGGTTTGGTATGCCTGCCAGTGGACAATGTGCTCCGCCGCGTGGAAGCCGCTCGGCGCAACGGTGTTTTTGCGCTCTCGACCGATCCCTTAGCTGGCAAGGCCGTATCCACGGTACGCCTATTCACAGCCGTCAGGTAAATGCCTGTCCCCGCTAGCCCCAAAGGGCTAGGCTCCGCTCACTATTTCGATTGTTAACATGAACTTGGGAGCTCGGCCCATGGGAGGATTTTTGTGCGGGCGGGGGAACGCGCATTTGGGCGCCACACCGAGTAGAAATCAGTGGATTGGCATTTAGCCCCCCTTTTTAGGGGAGGAAAGGACGGTCCTTTTTAGCCATGAAAGTGTGCGTGCTCGGAGGCGACGGTTACTGCGGTTGGGCCACGGCTCTTTATCTTTCCCGGAAAGGCCATCAGGTTGCTATCGTCGACAACTTCTCGCGCCGCCAGTGGGATTTCGAGCTGGGCGTGCAGACCTTGACGCCGATATGCCCGATGCCCGAAAGGCTCCGCGCCTGGAAGCAACTGACCGGCGAAACCATCGAATTCCTGTCCGGCGATATCACGGACTATGAGATCGCTTCTTCGCTGGTCCGCTCGTTTGCGCCGGATGCGTTGGTGCACTTCGCCGAGCAACGGGCCGCGCCGTACTCCATGATCGACCGCAACCATGCGGTGTTTACGCAGGTCAACAACGTGGTCGGAACGCTGAACCTGCTGTTTGCGCTGCGGGAGTTTCGGCCCGACTGCCACCTGGTAAAGCTGGGGACCATGGGAGAATACGGCACTCCCAACATCGACATCGAAGAAGGCTACATCGCCATCGAGCATAATGGCCGGAAGGACGTGCTGCCGTTTCCCAAGCAGCCCGGCTCCTTCTACCACCTCTCCAAGGTGCATGACAGCCACAACATCATGTTCGCGTGCAAGATCTGGGGTCTGCGCGCCACGGACCTCAATCAGGGCGTGGTGTACGGAACCATGACGCGGGAAGTGGCCCTCGATGAAACTCTCATCAACCGCTTCGATTACGATGAAGTCTTCGGCACGGTGCTCAACCGTTTCTGCGCCCAAGCCGCAGTGGGGCACCCGTTAACGGTGTATGGCAAGGGCGGGCAAACCCGCGGCTACCTGGACATTCGGGACACGGTGCGGTGCGTGGAGATCGCTTGTTTGAATCCCGCGCTGCCCGGAGAATTCCGGGTATTCAACCAGTTCACGGAGCAGTTTTCCGTGCTGGAACTGGCTCGCATGGTGCAAGCAGCGGGACAAAAGCTGAAACTGCGCGTCGAAATCGACCATATACCGGACCCGCGCGTGGAATCCGAACAGCATTATTACAACGCGCGCCACTCGAAGCTGGTGGAACTCGGGCTGAAGCCGCACCTGCTCTCCGAGTCGCTGCTCGATTCGCTGCTGAATATCGCGATCCGGTATCGCGACCGCGTCGACCCCGCGCTCTTCCTGCCGAAGGTGAATTGGCGCAATGCCCGCAACGAGCGCCGTCCGAAGGCGGCCGTGCAGGCCGTTGGCTCCGCTTATGAAGCGCCGTTTGAGGCGGCCGCCGTGCCTACTGCGGGGAACGGCCGATTGAGAACGGGCGACGACCACCGGTAAGCCACTCTGACGCGGAGACGCGGAGAAAGACGCTCATAGCGACGGAACACCGCCGGCATAGACCGGCGGCGGTACTTTGCGTCCGTTTTGCCCATGGGGTTTCTCTGCGCCTCCGCGTCACGCTTTCAGTCCACCTTCAACATGCCGATATCCTTGAGCCAATCGCCGAGGCGCAATTGCCAGGTGGTGGCGACGGGCGATTGGCTTTTGGTCTCCGGATAGATTCCGAAGCCATGGCCGCCGGACGCGTAGATGTGCACTTCCGTCCTGATGCCGGCGGCCTTCAGCATGGGGTACAGACCGGCCAGCGCGGTGGAGGGTCCGCGATCGTTGTCCGCGCACAGCATGAAGGTCACGGGCATATCCTTCGGGACGGTATAGGTTTCCGCGCGGATGCCCGGATAGATGAGGGCATCGAAATCGGGCCGCGAACTTTGACGGTCTGTGGGGTCGGCGGATTCGGTCTTGCCAGCGTCGTAACGCGTGGCGGCCAGCGCGGCCACTTCGCCGCCGGCCGAGAATCCGATGATGCCGACGCGCGCTGGGTTCACATGCCACTCGGCGGCGCGGCTGCGGATGAGGCGGATGGCGCGCTGGGCATCGGCGAGGGCATCGTCGACCTTGTAGGTGGAACCCGGTTCGCGCGCCAGGCGGTACTTGAGAACGAAGCCCGCCACCCCGATGGTGTTGAGATACGCGGCGACGTTCGTGCCTTCCTGATCGAAGTTGAGGAACTGATGACCGCCGCCAGGCGCAATCACCATAGCGGCGCCCGTGGCCGTCCCGGGGGGCGGCAGAAATACGGTAATGGACGGGTTGTTAACGCTGGTGATCTTGAAGTAGGCGTGGTCCTTATTGGGCGGCTCGTCGACTTCTTTGGCAGTTTTGCCTTCCGAGCCTGGCGCCCCATTTGCCCAAAGCGGAACTTCCGGACGGTCGGCGGCGAGCGCCACGCCGGCGAGAAACAGAGAAACGCAGACGGCGGTTGTATCCATAGGTAAATTATGGCGCGGTTCCAGCGTTAGCGATATCGTGCGGAAGAAGGCAGACGGGCTCGCAAACAGCGCGGGCGCCCCGGTCCGCCCCACTGAGCTACTCGCTATACTGATATGTGCCCTCGGGAAAACAGATACGCTATCGCGACGCCGGGGTGGATATCGACGAGGCCGACCGGGCCGTCGCTTCCATCCGCAAATTGGCTCGGCCTACATTTACGCGCGGGGTGCTCACGGACATCGGGAGCTTCGGCGCGTCCTACCAGCTTTCCGGTTTCCGACAACCCGTGCTGATCAGTTCGGCGGACGGAGTGGGGACGAAACTGAAGATCGCGTTCCTTACGGGCCGGCACGATACGGTGGGCGAGGACCTGGTGAACCACTGCGTGAACGATATCGCGGTGCAGGGCGCGCTGCCGCTATTCTTCCTGGACTACTTCGCGGTGGGCAAGCTCAACGCGGGCGTGGCGGCGGCGGTGGTTTCGGGAATTGCGCGGGGCTGCAAAAGGAACGGCTGCGCGCTGATTGGCGGCGAGACCGCCGAGATGCCAGGCCTGTACACGGAAGAGGAGTACGACCTGGCGGGGTTCATCGTGGGCGCGGCGGAGCGCACCGGGCTTCTGGACAGCGCGGGCATTCGGGCCGGCGACGCGCTGCTGGCGCTGCCTTCCAACGGGCTGCACACGAACGGGTATTCGCTGGCGCGCAAGCTGCTTTTCGAGGAGGCCGGATACGGTCCGGGAACGGTGCTGCCGCAGGTGGGCGCGACCGTTGCCGATGCGCTGCTGGCGGTGCATCGCAGCTACCTGAAGCCGATCCGCGCGCTGCTGGCGGCGGGTGTGCTGCGCGGGGCGGCGCACATCACCGGCGGCGGCATCACCGAGAATACGCCGCGCATGCTGCCCAAGGGACTGGCGGTTTCGATCGATACGAAGACGTGGCGCATCCCGCCGCTGTTTGAAGTTTTGCGGGGCATTGGCAATATTCCCCTGGACGATTACCGGCGGACGTTCAATCTGGGCGTTGGCATGATTCTGGCGGTCCCGGCGCGGATGGCGGCCAAGGCAGCGGCGACGCTCGAGAAGTTGGGCGAATCGCCGTTCCGCATCGGCGAGGTGGTGGCGTACAAGCGCGGGCGTCCGCGGGTGGAGTACCGGTGACGAAGCTGGGGATTCTGCTCTCCGGCCGCGGCTCGAACTTCGAGGCGATCGCGGACCATGTAGCCGCGGGCGAACTGGACGCGGAAATCGCGGTGGTGATTTCGAACCGGCCTGCCGCGCCGGGATTGGAAGCCGCGCGCCGGCGCGGATTGCCGGCGGTCGCGATCGCCTCGAAGGGATTGGACCGCGAAGTTTACGACCGCATGGCGATTGAAGAACTGCGCGGGCGCGGGGTGGAACTGGTGTGCCTGGCGGGTTTCATGCGGCTTCTGAGCGCCACGTTCGTGCGCGCCTTTCCGAGCCGCATTCTGAACATACACCCCTCGCTGCTGCCGGCCTTCCCGGGCCTGGACGCGCAACACCAGGCGCTAGAACACGGCGTGCGGTTCAGCGGCTGCACGGTGCATTTTGTCGATGAGTATCTGGACGCCGGTCCTATCCTGGCGCAAGCTCCCGTGCCGGTGCTGGATACGGATACAGTGGAGACGCTGGCGGCGCGGATCTTGATAGAGGAGCACCGGATCTACCCGGAAGCGTTGCGGATTGTAATCGGAGGGAAGTACCGGATTGAAGGGCGGCGAGTGATTCTAGGGTAATGGCAGGTGTGGAGGCTGCCGAACCGGCACGGCGGGCCGCACATCGTAGAATTGCAACCGGCAATCGGGGCACCACCAGATGGAAGCGCCGATCAGAGCCTGGACCAGACTGACCGGGTTCCGGTAGAGAGGGTCGATCTCATCGCGCCTCGGCAGGCGCTCCAGGTTGGCGCCGCCGCATTTGGGGCATTTGCGATGCAGGGAAAAACAGGGCGCCGGAACCTTCGCAACCCTGGTCTTGCGCTCGCACAAGGGGCACAGGAAGACTTTGGAGTAGAGCAGGCGCTCCCATTTCCGACGTCTCACCCGGACCAGTGGATGGCCGCACTCGTCGCTCTGCATCGATTACTCCTACTGTTCTTCCAAGCGGTCGAAAACCCGCTTCACATCGTCGAGCGGGCTGGTGGCGCCGGGCTGTTCCTTCAACTCGAGGAGCAGCGGAAACTGGTCGCCGCAACCGCGCAGGAGCGGCATCACGGTCTTCCAGTCTATGGCGCCGGCAAACGGAAACAGGTGGGCGTCCTGCTTGCCGTCGTTGTCGTGGATGTGAGTGGAACGAATGCGATCCTTCATCAGATGGAAGGCCGCTTCCACGCCTTCACCCATGTGGGCGTGGCCGGTATCGAATACGTAGTTCAAGCCGATGTGGGTCAGTTCCTGGAAATCGCGCAGGCGGGAGGCGGTGGATAGCTCGTTGGGGATGTTCTCGAGCAGGATCTCGACGTCGAGCTGGCGGGCAAAGACCCGCAGTTCCTCGAGCGCTGTGAAAGCGGCGTCGAACTTGTGCATATCGAACTCTTCGCCGCCCACGCCGATGTGCTGGATGAGATAGCGGAAGGGGATCAGCTCGGCGATCTCGATGGCGCGCTTAATTTCCTCCACCATGGGCATGCGCAGGGATTTCACGGGCTGGGTAATGGTGATGACGGAGTGCGGTCCGGAGCGGCCCCAGATGTCGTCCGTGTACATGGGAGAGTGGAGCGAGCGGAGTTTGAGGTCGGAATCGCGGAACCAATGGCCCAGTTCGGCGATCTGCGCCTTATCGCGATGGTCGAGGTGCTGCTTGACGCAGAAGATTTCCACTTCCGGTATTCCCGCCTGCTGGATTTTAGACAACAGGGCGGTGGTGAGGCGATGGTTTGCCCACAGGTGCGTCGAGAGTGCGTGGTTCATCTGGTGACCATCAGTTCGATTCTACTCTACTGCGCTGCTCTCCCCACGCGTCTTTTCCACTCGAAGAGTACTACGCCGGCGGCTACCGAGACGTTGAGCGAGGAAATCGCGCCAGCCATGGGGATGCGCACCAGGACGTCGCAATGGCGGCGCACCAACTCATGGAGGCCGGAGCCTTCACCGCCGAAGACGAGCGCGGTGGGGGTTGCGAAGTGCACCTGGTCGTAGGTTTCCGTGCCGCGCTGGTCGAGGCCGTAGATCCAGAAGCCGCGCTTCTTGAGGTCTTCGAGGGCGCGATTGATGTTGGTGACGCGGGCAACCGGGAGGTGTTCGAGGGCGCCGGCGGCGGCTTTGGCGACTACGTCCGTGACGCCTGCCGCGCGCCGCTCCGGAACGACGATGGAGCCGGCCCCGGCGGCGTGCGCGGTGCGAATGATGGCGCCGAGATTGTGCGGGTCTTCGACGCCATCGAGAACCACGACAAGCTCCGACTGAGCCGCCTGATCGAGATGGGCGTATGGCTTGGCCGCGCCCAGCGCCACAACGCCCTGGTGAGCCGAGCTGCCGGCCAGGCGGTCGAGCGCGGCGCGCGGCTCGAAGCGCACCTGCACGGAAGCGCGGCGAGCCAGATCGATGATCTCCTGCAAGCGCGGACCACCGGCGCCTTGAGCTATGAGGAGGCGGTCGAGCGGCCGGCCGGTTTTGAGTGCTTCGGCGACCGGATGGATACCACTGAGGATGGGCATTCGGCTACATCGCTTGGCGCACGGCGGCCTCGAGATCGGCTTCCCCGGTGAGACCGTCAAAACGCTTCACCTGTTTGCCGGAGGGATCGAAGACCAGGGTCACGGGATAGCCGGCGAGGCCGAACTTGTCGGCGAGGGCGTCTGAACCGAGCGCCACGGGGTAATCGATGGGATGCTTCTGCAGGAAGGGATCGACGATGGGCTTGCCTTCGTCGTCCATGGCGACGCCGAGCATGGCAACGCCTTGGGGGCTGAACTGGTGGTAGACGCGGTTGAAGCCGGGAATCTCGGCGACGCATGGAACGCACCAGGTAGCCCAGAAGTTGACGACGACGACGTGGCCGGCGAGGGTGAGGGGGGCGCCTTGGAGGGTGGTGGTGGGGAGATCGGGGATGCCAGGGGCTAAAGAAAGCGGAGGCGAAGGCGAAGAAGACGGGGAAGCCGAAGAAGACGAAGAAGAAGAAGGCGAAGAAGACCAAGAAGGCAGCCCAGGAGGGCCGCCCCACTTTTTCAAAAAGGCCAGGTACACTTGCGGATCGCGGGTCACTCCGGCGGAGGTTGCGATGACCTTTTCGTCAGGGTCGATGATGGCGTAAAAGGGTTCGGCGGCGGTTTGGAATTTGGCCAGTTCGAGCTGGCCGTTGGCGTCAGAAGCGGCGTCCGTGCCATCGGTGTAGAGATCCACCAGGATGAAGCCACCGAGCGCGGCGGCAATTTCAGGCCGGGTGAACATGTTGGCCTCCATCCAATGACAATTGGTGCAGGCGTAGCCGGTGAAGTTCACGAAGACCAGTTTGCCTTCGCGGCGGGCACGGTCGAGGGCGCCGCGATAGTCGTTTTTCATCCAGGTAAGAGAACTTTGGCCGGCAGGCGAAAGCGCCTGCCCCACCGCCTCGGGGACATAGGCGTCCAGTTCGCCGAGTTTGCCGCCGGACATTCCGGGCGCAAGGCTGACGGCGAAGACCAGGAAGGCCATGCCCAACAGCAGGCGGCCCAGTCCCAGAGGTTGGTCGGGCTGGATGCCCTCCAGGCGCACGAAGCCGAGCAGGTACAAGCCCGTCATGGCGAAGAGCACGATCCAGATCGCCAAGAAACGCTCGCGGGTGAGGAAGCCCCACTGCATGGCCTGGTCCAGGCTGCTCAGGTATTTCAGGCTGGCGGCCAGGATCACGAAGCCCATGACAACCTTCACGCGCGGCAGCCAACCGCCGCTCTTGGGGAGCCGCTTCAAATAGGCGGGGAACAACGCTAACAGGAAAAAGGGAAGCGCCAGGCCGGCGGCGAAGGCCAACATGCCGGCCGGCGGCCGCACGCCGCCGGCGCCGGCCGAAGCCGCCAGCAGGGTCCCTACGAAGGGACCGACGCAGGCGAATGAAGCGAGGGAAAACGTTAGCCCCATGAGCAGCGCGCCAGCGAAGCCGCCCCGGTCCGAAGACTGGTTCAGGCGGGTGAGGATCGCGGACGGGATGGCGATCTCAAACGCGCCCAGCAAGCTCAGCCCGAAGGCGATGAACAGCGCCGCGATAAAGCCGTTGACCCAGGGATTAGCGCCGAGTTTCGCCACGCCGAAAGGCCCCAGAATGGCGGTGACCAGAAGGCCGAGGCCGCTGAAGAGCACAATGATCCCCAGGCAGAAAACCACCGCCTGGACGATGCCGTCGCGCCTCCCGCCGGATTGCCGGTTCAGGAAATACGACATGGTGATGGGGATCATTGGAAACACGCAGGGGGTGAAGATGGAGGCGAGGCCGAACCCGAAAGCGACGAGGAGGAAGGCGGCCCAACCCTGCGCGGGCGGGGCGGGGGATTGGCCGACGGCGGAAGACGCGGCGGGCGGCTTGGCCTCGGCATAGCCCGACGGGATGCTGAACGCAAAGTCGCTGGCGCCATCGTTGCGCGCAGCGAAGGTGACCGGCGCCGTGCCCGTCCATTTGCCGGGGACGCATTCGGAATCGTTGCAGATCTGAAAACGCGCCTTAGCGGTGATGGCTGCGGGGCCAGGTTGCGCATTATCCGGCAGGTTCACTTCGAGCAGGAATGTAACCTTACCCTCGTAGGTTTCCGCTTCGGCGTTCGCGGTCTTGTCGAATGCCTTTTTCGGCGGCGGCTGGAACACCTTTTCCAGCGTGCCCGGTTCCACCTGGAAGGTTGTGGGCAGGCCCGAAGGCGAAGACGCCGAGTAGAGATGCCAGCCGGGTTCGATGCGCGCGGTGGCCTGGATGACCGTGCCCCCGCCAGGCACGACGGTGGATGGATTCGCTTCGACCGACCACGTGGCGTGACCCTGTGCGAACGCGCCAGCGGCAAACTGGAGCAGGAGTAAGAGTTGGCAGGCGAAAGCGCCTGCCCCACACGGCGATCTCATGCGCTCACACGTTCTCGGGGAGCGGGCGTTCGACGTGATTGCCATTTTCACCGAAGGCCGAACGCGCCAGTTCCCGCTCGATCAACTGATTTACCTGGCCTTCGGAGAATTCCTTGGCCACGCGAATCGCATTCCTGATGGCGTTGGCGTTGGAACGGCCATGGCAGATGATGCACACGCCGCGCACCCCAAGCAGCGGAGCGCCTCCGTACTCGGAATAATCCAGGCGCTTGCGAAAGGTGGAGAAGGCGCTCTTGGCGATGGCATAACCGATCTTGCCGCTGATGGAGGCTTCGAGCGACTCGCGCATCACCAGTTTGACCAAATCCACCACGCCTTCGCTCACCTTGAGGGCCACGTTGCCCACGAAGCCGTCGCAGACAATCACGTCCACGTCTCCGGCGTAGATGTCGCTGCCCTCCACGTTGCCGATGAAATTCAGGTCGAGATGCTTCAGCAGTCCGGCTACGGCACGCGTCAGGTCGTTGCCCTTGTGCTCCTCCTCGCCGATGGAGAGGATGCCGACGCGAGGGTTGGGGCGGCGGATGATCATGCGGGAATAGATCTCGGCCATGACCGCGAACTGGGCCAGTTGATGCGTGGTGCAATCCACGTTGGCGCCCACGTCCACCACCACTACCGGCGTCTGCTTCATGGTGGGAAAAATGCCGGCCAGGGCGGGCCGGTCCACGCCCGGGACTACGCCCTGAACGATCTTCGCCGTGGCCATGACCGCGCCGGTATTGCCGGCTGAAACCAGCCCGTGAGCCTGACCGTTCTTCACCATGCGCGACGCTACCCGCAAGGAACTATTGGGTTTCTTGCGGAAGGCGCGCGCGGCGCTATCCTCCATGGTGACGACGTCGGGGGCGTGGGCGACCTCGATGGGCAGGTCCCGGTAGTCTTCGTACTGGGCGAGTTCCTGGCGGATTACGTCCTCCTGGCCGACCAGGACGACCTTCACATCCAGGCTTCGGACTGCCCGAATCGCCCCTTCCACTTCAGCTTTGGGGGCGTGGTCTCCACCCATTGCGTCCACGGCAATGGTTTGCATTTGGAAAGAATCTACTCCTGTACGACTTCCACCACCTCGCGGCCCTTGTATTGGCCGCAGTGGGGGCACACGCGGTGCGGCGGCTTCGGCTCATGGCAGTTCGGACACTCCGACAGTCCAGGGGTCTTCAGCGCATCGTGAGCCCGCCGGGTGGCGGTTCGCTGCTGGGAGTGTCTACGTTTGGGATTCGGCATATCTCTACCTCAACAAATCTTCTGTCTAGCGCGGGCTGCAACTCCTGCTTACTCGGTTTCCAAATTGCGGAGCGCTCCCCAGCGATCGTCGGCCTTTCCGACCGTGCAATCGCACGTGGTCTCGTTCCGGTTACCGCCGCAAACCGGGCAAATCCCCTTGCAAAGTCCGCTGCACACCCGCTGCATGGGCAGGGCCAAGAGCACTTGTTCCAGGAGGATCTCCTCCAGTTCGATGCCCTCACCCTGGTAAAACCCGATTTCCGCTTCACCCGCGTCGATCTCGACCTCGTCCTCGGAGACGGCTTCCGAATTGGGACGGTAATACAAATCGAACGTGGCATCCAGCGGAAAACGCGCGCGGCCCAGACAGCGGTCGCACTGCGACGTCATTTCCACCGAATACCTACCCTGAATTCGAAGCTCGCCCTCCGACAGCGGCAGCAGCTCCGCGGAACCGGCCACGCGCAACGCGGAACCCTGTTCCAAATCCTCACCCGAAAAATCGATCTGCCCCGGTGGGAAGACCTCCTCGAAGGAAATCTTCCGCCGCTCCATCTCTTTGACGCTAAGGAACATGTGGGCGTACCTCGGCTTTCGGGATGAAACGAGACCATTATAGCACTTGGGAGTTGGAGCTTTGACGCGGAGACGCGGAGAAAACCGTTTAAGGGTCCGGCGTGCGGGTCGGGACCGGGCCCCTTTCCGAAGTTCGCGCAGCGGAGATTACGTTCCCTTTTCCCTTTCAGGGTTTTCTCTGCGTCTCCGCGTCTCCGCGTCAAAGTTACGCGCCGGCGGCGGACGATTCGATCGGAATGCGGTCTTTGTTGGCGGCCAGCCAGAGGCTGAAGGTCTGGAGGGCCGGGTTCAGCTGGCGGGAGAGCGCCAGGTCGCGGGCGCCGCAGAACTGCGCCTCGAAATCGCGCTTGTACTGGAACATGTTGCCGAGATCTTCCGCGCCGGGGAAGCCGAACCCGCGGTAAACCTCGGGCGGCACGTCGTTGTAGCGTACCGGCTGGCCCAGCGCTTGGGTGAACTCGGAGGCCATTTGGGCGCCAGTGAGAAACTCGCCGGCGATGCCTACGGTCTTACCGCTCAGCTCGCCGTGCTCGAAGATTCCATACGCGCAGCGGCCTATATCCTCGGCGGCGATGCCCGGGAGCCTGGCATTGCCCATCGGCAGGGTGATGGCAAGCTGGCCATCCGCGCCGCGCCTGGGCCCCATGCCGAGGCGGACAAAGTTATCCCAGTAGAAGGACGTCAGCAGCACCGTGGTGGGCACGGCCGCGCGAAACACATCGTCGGACGCGCCCTTGGCATCGAAGTGCGGGACCTTGTACTTGCCCATGAGGGTGGGCATGCGGGGGTCGCTCAGGGGAACGAGTTTCCGGGTGTCTTCCAGACTGGACCAGATCACGTGCCGCAGGCCGGCGTCGTGCGCCGCATGGGCCATGGCGGCCGCTTCGGCCATTTCCTTCTCGGGCGAAAAGTGGGCCCAGAAGAAGGTGACGCAAAAGGCTCCATAGGCCCCGTCGAAAGCCCGCTTCAGGCTCTCCTGGTCATCCACGTCGGCCGCAACCACTTCCGCGCCGAGCTTGGCCAGTTGCATGGCGGCCGGAGACTGCACATGGCGCGTCAGAGCGCGCACGGCAAAACGCGACTTCGGGTCGTGCAGGATGGCCCGCGCCAATCCGCCGCCTTGTGCGCCGGTCGCGCCCACTATTGCAATCACGTCCTTTTTGGGCATAGTTCCCCCCATCCATCCGATGAACTGTTTCATACTGGAGTTCCAGGTTTCTGTGAAATCCTCTCGCGGATGGTTGGCAATCAGGCTCTTGCTCCTGGCCGGGCTCTGTGTACTGGCGTACGGTCCTTCCCTTTCCATCCCCTTGATTGAGGACGATTACCCGAACCTCTGGGAGGCCCACACCTACGGGCCGGCGGCTTCTTTGCCCATCCTGCTTGAGAACCCGGTCTTCCGCCTGCGGGCGACCAGTTATTGGACTATGTGGCCGCTCTGGCGGCTCTTCCACACAACTTCGTGGCCCTATCATTTGTTCAGCCTGCTCCTGCACGTGGTCAGCGTCTGGCTTGCGTATGCCATCGCGAGCCTGTGGCCGCGCATGCAGGCGGCGGCTTTCTGGGCGGCGGGCTTCTTCGCGGTGGCGGAAGGGCATCAGGAAGCGGTGATGTGGTTTTCGGCCATCAACGAACTTTACATGTTCCTCTTCGGCGCGGCGTCGCTGGCGCTCTGGCTGCTGGCCTGCCGCCCCGGAAGCCGCCGGTACTGGCAGGCGGCGTCGGCGATACTGTTCGCGCTGGCGCTGCTATCGAAGGAATCGGCGGCAATCTGGCTGCCGCTGTTTCTGCTGGCCAGCCCGCGGGGATGGAAACCCTCGCTCTTGCGTCTGTGGCCGCATTTGGCGCTCGCCGCCTTGGCGATTGCGTCGGTGGCGGCGTCGCGCGGGTCATCCTTTCGGTTCACGGACGGCAGCTTCTCTCTGGGCGCGCCGTTCTGGTTCACCTGGCCGTACGGAATTGCGCGGGTGCTTTGGATTTGGGGATGGGTTGCCCTGGCGGCAATGGCGTGCTTCCGGATGCGCAGCCTGAGGAAGGAAGCCGGGCTGGCGCTCGCGTGGATTGGGATCGCGCTGGTTCCGTACAGTTTCCTGACCTACTCCCGCCAGATTCCCAGCCGCCAAAGCTACCTGGCCAGCTTCGGGCTGGCGCTGCTGGTTGGGCTTGTCCTGGCGCATCTGGCGTCCGGCGCGCTTGGGGCGGGGAAGTTCCCGCGCGCCGCGGCCGTGGTAGCAGTGGTCGTACTGTTGAGTAATGCCGGGTATCTGTGGACCCGAAAACGGGCGCAATTCCTGGCGCGCGCCGAGCCAACGGAGCAACTCATCAAGCTGGCTCGCGAAACCGATGGTCCTATTTGGGTGCGATGCTTTCCTCGCGTGCCTTACATCGCCCAGGAGGCCGTTCATCTGGCGGCCGGCCGTTCGCCCTCGACATTGCTTTGGAGCCAAGACGAGGCCGAGCGGCGCAAGCCGGCCGCGGTGTTCTGTTACCGGGAGCGCTAATCTAATGCGGCAGGCCGGGGGGGCCTTGCCGGGCGACGGAAAGGGCAGCCAAGGCGATGGTGGCGGCGCCGAACCCGCCGATGGCGAAACCCGCAATGCGGTTCATCCAGAGCATGGCGCGCTGGTTGAAGCGTTCGCGAAAGCGGTTCGCCAGGAGCGCCAGCAAGCCCCACCACATCATGGCGCCCAGGAAAATGCCCGCTACCACCAGCAGCGTCAGCCACCACTCCCTGTGGCGGCTCAGTCCCAACCCAGCCAAGACGGCCAGAAAAGACAAGACAATGGTGGGGTTGGTCAGGTTCAGAAGCATCGCCGTCACATATTCGGAGTGCGCCGATTCCTCCGGTTCCCGCTTTAGTGCGGCCGGCCGCTTGAAGTAGTAGTAGACGCCAATGCCGATCAGCAGGATGCCGCCCACCAGGCGGATCCAGAACTCGTTGCGAATCAGGGGGCCGATGATGGCGCTGATGCTGAAACCCGCTATGGCGCCGAAAAAAGTATCGCCGGTGGCAGCGCCCAGGCCGGAAACGAGGCCGGCCCGCGGCCCATTGGAAAGCGTGCGCGAAATACACAGCACGTTCACCGGGCCCACTGGCGCCGCGATGGCCACGCCAGCCGCGGCGCCCCGGAGAAGCAGTTCGAGGCTTTGCATGAGGCTATGTGTCGGTCCGGGTCTGCCGCATTGCGGTCAATCAAACATCATACCCGATCGGGATCGGGGAGCGCGTTCGAATTCGAGCCCGGTGGAAGAAGAAGGCAGACGGGCTCGCGAAAGGCGCGGGCGCCCCGGCCCGCCCCACCGTACAATGGATGGTTCGTGCCGAACTCTTCAGACCGAAACCGGCTTCGCCGCACGCTCGGATTGTGGGACTTGATTCTTTACGGGGTCATCGTGATTCAGCCGGTGGCGCCGATGTCGGTGTTCGGCGTGCTTAGCGATCGCGGCAGGGGGCACGTCGTCACCACCATTCTGATCGCCATGGTGGCCATGCTGTTCACCGCGATCAGCTATGGGAAGATGGCGCGCGCGTACCCCAGCGCCGGGTCGGCATTCACGTACGTCGGCCAGGAGATCAATCCCGCGCTGGGCTATATCACGGGGTGGAGCATGACGATGGACTACATGCTCAACCCGATCATCTGCATTGTCTGGGTGAGCCAGCAGGCGCATGTATTCGCTCCGGCAGTGCCTTACGCGGGCTGGGCGATTCTGATCGCCTTGTTATTCACGGGCCTGAACATCCAGGGGATCAAGACCTCGGCGAGGATGAACACCGGGCTGGCGGCGGCCATGGGAGTGGTGATCGCGATTTTCTTTGCGTGCGCGGCGCGGTACATTTTCGGACACCCGCACGGCGGAGCGGGGTTCTTCACGCGGCCATTTTACGACCCCGCCACGTTCACGGCAGGCGGCGTGCTTGGGGGCACCTCCATCGCCGTTCTGACATATATCGGGTTCGATGGGATCTCCACCTTATCGGAAGAGGCGGAGAACCCGCGGCGCAACATTCTTCTGGCGACGGTGCTGACCTGCGTAACGATCGGAATTCTCTCGGCGATGGAGGTGTACGCCGCGCAACTGGTATGGCCGGCGTCGCAGCCGTTCCCGGATGAGGCCACCGCCATCACTCACGTAGCCGGGAGGATGTGGCCGCCGCTGTTTGCGATTGTCGGGGCCACCCTGGTGGTGGCGAATTTCGGTTCCGGCATGGGGGCGCAACTGGGTGCGGCGCGTCTGCTGTTCGGCATGGGACGAAGCAATGCGCTGCCGAAATCGTTCTTCGGCGCCGTCGATCCCAAGAGGCGGATTCCGCGCAACAACGTGATCTTCGTGGGCGCCGTGAGCCTGGCGGGGGCCTTCACGATCAGCTACGCCCTGGGGGCGGAAATGCTGAATTTCGGAGCGCTGATTGCCTTCATGGGCGTCAACGCGGCGGCCTTCGTGCGATATTACGTGCGCGCCGAGGAGAAAAAGCTGAGGAACCTGATTCCGCCGGTGCTGGGGTTTGCGGTCTGCCTGCTGTTGTGGCTGAGCCTGAGCCGGACGGCGCAAATCGCCGGCAGTATCTGGATGGCGGCCGGGATTGCGTTCGGCGCCTGGAAAACCCGCGGGTTCCAGAGCGATCTGGTGGATTTCGAGATTCCGGCGGATGAGGAGGGGTGAGGGATGAGCGACGCGGAAGAGGCGGTCAGGCGGCCGAGCCGACGGGATTTGAAGACAAAGACGAAGAAGGCAGGCCAGGAGGCCCGCCCCACTTGCGCTTGTGTCAGGCCTTCACGCCTGGGACACTGGTCTCATGTATCGATTATCGATTCTGTGCGTGCTGGGCGCGGCGGCGGCCGCGGCGCAGCCTGCCAAGACGATTGACCTGATGCCCGACGAGTCGCTGAAGGGCTGGACGCGCGTGGCCATCCCGGCCACCGACGGTCTCAAACCCACCATGCAATGGCGGGTGGATAAGGAGCAGAATGCGCTGATCTGCAGTGGGCAGGGCGGGCACGAATGGCTGCGAATGGACCAGGAACTCGGCGATTACATCCTGGAACTCGATTGGCGGTTTGCGCCGCGGACGCCGGATGAGAAGCGCTACAACAGCGGCGTCGGCATCCGCCTGTCGAGTTGGGGCGAACTATGGGTACAGGCGCAGACGGGCCTGGCGGGGGCATATTTGTTCGGTACAAACCTGGTCGATGGCGCAATCAAGAGCTTCAACCTGCGCAACCAGATGAAGGAGAACAGGGTGAAGCCGGCAGGCGAATGGAACCACTTCATCGTCCGGGTGCAAGGCGACACGGTGACGCTCGACGTGAACGGCATGGTGGTGAGTGAGGTGCACGGGATCGCGCTGCGGCGCGGGTACATCGGCCTCGAAGCGGAAGGGTTCGAAGTGGCCTTCCGGAATATGAAACTCACGCCCCTGGAGTAGGCGCGAGGCGGCCCGGTGTACTCCGTAACCGCCTGCTATGCTTGTTATATGGCCAGTCGGCAGATCGATCTGGACGAGGAGAGTGACCGGATACTCTCGGGGCTAGCCCAGGACTATCAGGGCGACTTGGGAAAGGCTCTAGGCGATCTCCTGCGCGCCCACGAGAGCATTGAAGCTTTTGTAGCGGGGTGCGAAGAAGACCACCGGGACGCATTACTCGCCCAACGGGAGCGCGGCGAGCGCGGTTTCCGCGAGGGGCGCTTCACGACATGGGACGAGGTCAAGCGCCGTAACGATTTGTGAACGTTCTCTTTGCCGAGGGCGTCCCGGAGACTTTCCCACGAATGTACTCGCCTCGCCACCGAGGCGTCATGCGAGGGGCGCGGCCGGGATTCGCGTCGCGTCACGGCGATCATTCCCGCAAGGCTGCGGTGAAGAAGAACGCAGGCGGACCCACAAAGGCAGTGGGTGCCCCGGCCCGCCCCACTTACTGCCTGCGCCGCCCGGCAGCGGGCCTGGCGCTGGCCGTTCCCATGCCGATGAATCCGGCGGCGGGCGGGGCGCCTTCGTTATAAATCACGTACTCGGAGGGAGCTTCCGCGCGCGTGGCCTTGACGGTGCGGAGAGCGTCGTTGCCGGCGACCACCAAGACCATGTGCGAGGCGTCGAGCGGATTCCGGGCGGCCAGCAGGAGCGCTTCACGCTCCGAGGCGTGCCATTCGCCATCGATCCGGAAGGCGGCGCCTTGATATTCGATCCCCAACTTCTCGGCCCAGGCGGCCAGCGCGGAATTGGACTCGGGACGGCCGATGAAGACCACGTCGCGGTGTTGCAGAAGTTCGGGGGACGCTTCGAAATCCTTGTAAACAGGCGCCTTGCTTTCGAACTGGTCGAGGAAACGGCTTTGCATCTGCTCGGCCGCGTAGCGGTTGGCGCCGGCGTCCCGGAGGGTGCCGTATACGATTGCGGCGGTTGCCAGGCGGCGGCCGATGTCACTGGTGAGGTAGGCCGGGCCGTCGCCGGGCTCGGGGAAATCGAACGCGGTCCCCGCCCGATCGAGGAACGACTGCGCGGTGACGGTCTTGGTGGCGTTGGCCGTGAAGTAATCGGACATCAGCTTCAGGAACGCGTCGTCACCCAATTTCAGGCGTAGCGCGTCGAGGAACAAAACGCCTTTGGCGCTCTCCAGTTGGACCCTGGTGGAATCGTTCTCCGGGCCAAGTCTGAGGCCGCGATAGGCGGCGCGGCGGGCCGCCATGGCGCGCGCCACGTCACCCGATTGGAGCATCTGGCGGTAGGCCGCGGAACCGGCCACGAACCAGGTGTCGGCCGGCGAAGCGGGAAGCAGCCAGCCCTTCCATAAACGGTCACTATCGACCGGACTCGCGGCCGGCGGAAAAGACACGCGAGCGGTGGCGGCCGGCTCCTCGGGCAACGACAAGCCATGTTCCGCGGCATTGAACAGATAGTAGCCGGAGGGATACAGGCCATCGTTCTTCGCGTAGCCGGAGTTGCCGGGCGTCCATTCCCGCTGGTTGGGTTTGCCGAAGGCGGCCCAGACCATGAGGCGCGAGGCCATGTCAGTGGTGACCACCTTGGCATCCATGGCGCTGGCGCTCACAAGGGGGGCGGTGCGAAACGCGGTGAACGCGAACTGCTCGTCAATCCGGCCATGGTATTGGGTGTAGAGATCCTTCCAGGCCAGGTCGCGGATGGCGGGGACGTAGGGGATGAACTCGGGCGCGCCGTGCGGGTCGGGATAGTCCTCCAGGCGCACGGCCAAATCCTTGGCGTTGTTGTCGCCCCAGTAAAAGCCGGGGGTATCGCCGAACCACTCGTTTTTCGAGCTGCGCCACAGCCTGGTGTGGCTGGTGCCGAGTTCGTACATGGCGATCTCATTGTTCTTGGCGTCGCCGATTAACCACTCATTGGTATACAGGCCGTTGTTGCGGGCGCCGAGATATTGCACGACCTCGTCGATATTGCCGCCGTATTGAATGGCCTGGCGGGCGCGGAAGGCAACCGGTGTCCCCTGCGCGTTGAAGGGCGTCTGGCGGATGGTGGTCTCGGTGAGGACCATGCCCGCGTCGTTCTGATACCAATCCGTGCCGCTCTCGATGCCGCCGGGATAGCTCTGCAGGAGCACGCGATGCCCCTTGTCGGGCTGGATATCGAGCATCACGTTGGTCTGTTCGGCAAGGGTCTCCGGCCACCAGGTTGTGTGGCCGACGATCATCTTGCCATCGCGCGTGGCGGGCCCGGTGGCGGCGAAGGCGCTGCAATGGTCGAGAACGGAGGTGCGGGTATCGAGATACGCGGGCTTATCGAAGGTGAAGTTTTCGAGACCGGTGGGGGTCACGGAGACTGCGGAGCGCAACTCGCCCATTTCGACTTCGACGTTGGCCACCACGACGTCGAGCAGGTCTATGCGGCGGCCCTGCCATCGGGCGCCTGCGTCGGAAGCGCCGTCGGCGATGCCTCGCATCTCTTCCAGGATCTCCTGGTCGAAACCGCGGAGGAAGAGCGCATTGGCGGTGGTGCGGTAGCTGTTCCACTCGCTGGCCGAGCCGAGATCGGACGCGCACCGATCCATATATTCGGGAATCTCGCGGGCCATGAGATGGCCGTGCTGATAGCCGCGTTCGTAGGGAGCGCCTTCGATGTGGAGATAAATCCATCCGGCAGCCGGGTAGCGATAGGCCGGGCCGAACGTCTGTACCGCTTCGCGAATGGGCCACTTGTCGCCAGGGGGAGCCTCATCCAGGCTCACGCCTTCGAACCATGCCTTGCCATGGAAGGAGCCGCCGGCGCCGACCGTGAGAAGGATCTGGTCTTCGGCGCGGCTGGCGACGAAACTCAGCGTGATGCGGGTCCACGGCTGAGTGCCCGCGACGGATGCGGAGTGCATATCGAACGGCATGGAAGCCATGGCGAGGGTGGCGCCGCCGGCGATGGGAGAGCGGTCCAGGTCGCGGACTTCCAGGCCCTCGGTGCGCACCCAGCCGGCGATCTCATACTGCCGGCCGATGGTGAGCTGGACCGCGGCGAAACGAATGGCGGCGTCGGGCTGAGTTCCAGCCTCCACGCGCAGGGACTTTTGGTTGTCGTGGGTTACGGCGGCATCCACGGCGGCCGAGCCGCGCACCACGGTAAAGCCTTGATTCGGCTTATCGAAAGTGGAATGGTAAATGGGGGTAGCGGCGTATGCGGCGGCCGCGGCAAGAAGACAACAAGCCACTCGAGTCATAGCGTTTCCTTGTGGATCTAGTGTACCGCGCCGCTTGCAACCTTTTAGGGTGTTTGGCGCGTCCTATACAGTGTAGGGTTTACGCGAGTGGTCGCGCGCGGGAACGCGGTTTCTCCGCGCGGACCGGGCCGGCGGGCGTTATCCTCCGAGCGCCCGCCGGTCTTATCGGTACAGTTTCTTACACCCTGCCGAGGACCAGCGCCGAGTTCTTGCTTCCAAAGGCGATGCAGTTCGCCACGGCGTGTTCGATCTGAAGTTTTCGGCCCACTCCGGGCACGTAATCCAAATCGCACTCCGGGTCGGGTTCGTCCACGTTGATGGTGGGATGCACGAAGTTATCGCGCATGGAAAGCAAGGTGGCTGCCACACTGGCCGCGCCGCAGGCCCCCTGCGGATGGCCGATCAGGCTCTTCAGCGCGGAACCCGCCAACTTTTCCGCGTAGCCATCGAAAGCCAGCTTGACGGCGCGCGTTTCGATGCGGTCGTTCAATTCCGTGGAGGTGCCATGATAGCTGATGTATTGCACTTCCGTAGGTGGAATGCCGGCCTCCGCCATTGCTAAGCCCATGGCGCGCGCGGGTTCTTCGCCGCACTCCTCGAGGCGCACACGGTGGAAGGCTTCGCAGGTGGAGCCGTAGCCGGCGATTTCGCCGTAGATATGCACGCCGCGGCGGCGGGCCTGCTCCATCTCCTCGAGGACGAAGAACCACGCGCCTTCGGCGATGACGAATCCATCGCGATCGCGCGAAAACGGGCGTGAAGCGCGGGACGGCTCCTGGTTCCAGCGGGTGCTCATGATGCGCATCAACTGGAAGCCGCGCAGGATGAGGGGCGCGATGGGGGAATCCACGCCACCCGCGACCATGGTGTCCATGACGCCAAACTTGATATTCCGAAACGCGTAGCCGAGGGCGTCGGTGGAAGAGGTGCAGCCGGTGGAGACGATATGGCTGAGTCCGCGGAATCCGAAGCGCATGGAGACTTCGCTGGCCAGCGTGCCGATGGTGCTGGTGGGGATGGTATACACGCTGCACTGCTTTTGATGACCGGTATAGAAGAGGCGGTATTGCTCTTCGGTGAAATCCTGGCTTCCGCCCCCGGAACCTACGATCACCCCAATTGCGCGCAGTTCGTCGCGCGTCATGGCTGTATGGTCAATGCCCGCGTCCGCCAGCGCCTCGGCGACGCTGGCCACCGCCAGGGGGGCCGCTCGCGAAACGTGAGGGCGGTCCTTCACGTTCACGTAGGCAGTTTCATCGAACTCGCCGGGAATTTCGCCCGCCACCTGCACGATGAATCCAGATGGGTCGAAGCGAGTAATCCGGCGAACGCCGCTCGCTCCTTCCCGCGTAGCTTTCCAAAAGCGCTCACGCCCAATTCCATTGGGGCTGATGGCGCCGATTCCCGTAATCGCGACACGTCGCATGAATTTGTCTTTGCCTTTAGTCTTGTCGTCAGTATAGGCTGAAGTGGATGGAGCCTGCCACAGGGACCCGCTCTCCCCACCCCTTCCTTATTATGTTTCTGGCCGGCCTGGAAGCCGGCATGTTAGCAGTGCTGTGCTTTCTAGCCTGGATGGGAGCAACCGCTGTTTTCGCACACCGCAGTTTTTGGACGTCGGAAAACCTCATGGCCAGCGTATTTTACGGCGGAGACGCAATCCGCAGCGGCTTGGCAGCCACCACGTTCTCGGGTCTGGCGCTCTACCTTCTGCTGTACAGCCTCCTTGGGGGAGCGTTCGCCGCCGCCCTCGGGAACCGGCTGCCCCGGCTCCGGCTGACGCTTGCCGGCGTCCTGTTCGGCGTGTGCTGGTATTGGCTTTCATTTCGCTTGATTTGGAGATCCGTCGCGCCGCTGGTGACCCTGCTTCACATCGAAAGCCCGACTATCCTCGGCCATGTCCTTTATGGCGCGCTGCTGGCGCGCTACCCGTTGTATGCCGCCCGCTGGCAGGCGCCGGCCCAAGCTTCGCCGCCTCCCGAATAACCATCCGCGACTACTTGGTGGGAACGTTTTCGAGCGCCATGCCGATTCTAAGCTTGAGTCCCGCGTTCGTCTCGCTCCTTTCCATCGTCTTCAGGGCGGAAAAGTCCTTCCGCTCCGAGAGGGCGAACACAATCGCCCCTTTCACTTCCGGATCTTTCTCGGCGGAGTACGCCGCAATCAGCGCGCGGTCGGTGGATTCGTCGCCGCCGCGGGTCAGGCCGATGGCGCCGACGCGGCGCTCTTGTGGATCTTTCGCCGTCCGCAACGCCACGAGTTGCTCATCAACCCATTTGTGCAAACTGGCGAGATGGGTCTCGACCAGCATCTTCACGTCCTCCGCCTTCTCAGCTTGGAGCGCTTGCTTCACCTGGGCTTCGCTTCCCACTTCGACCAGCGCGGTGAGAGCCTGATACCGCAAGTCGTCGGAAGTTTCGGCGGCGGCAATTTTCATCAGGCGATCGGTTTCGCGATTGGTTTTCAGCACCGCCAGGATGAAACTCTTAACGCTCTTGTCGGCCGGCTGATACAGGTTGAAGATGGCCTGCGGATCGGTCTTGCCAAGCAGGCTGATGGCATAGCTTTGCAGGGCTGGATTGGTGGCGCCACGCGCTACCTGGATCTCGATTTCGCGCGCTTCCTGAGAATTATCCCGGCTCAGGAAGTAGAGCGCCTTTAGCCGGACTCCTGGCAGGTCCATCCCAAAGGCGGCCGCGCGCAGGATGGCCAACGCGTGTCCCGGATCTTCGTGCACGCGCTCCTCGAGGGCGCGCTGACGCTCTTCCGCGGTGGGCTCCTTTTTGGTTGCGGCGCCCTCTCCCGCGTTCTGCTGAATGGCGGCCGCCAGCGTTTCCGCATCCGGCAGCCAGCCGCTTTCGGGAAACGTCTTGCGCAATTCGGCGACCGCGGCGAGCGCTTCCTTTTTCTGTCCGAGCTTATAGAGAGCGAACGCCTTCCAATACAGCGCACCCTCCGCCTGGGCGTTCCCGGCGGACATGCTTTGGAAGCTATTCAGGGCCTTTTGCCATTGCAGACGATCGAGGGAGGCCTGTCCATCCTGATACCGCTGATAATTCTCGTCCTGCGTCTGCGCCAGAGCAAGCGCCGGCGCCAGCGCGCACACCAACCACAGACAGCCCATCCCACGCGACGACGTCATACGGGACAACCACCATCCATCAGGCTAACAGGCGTCGCATGGCGAAGCAAACGGCGTTGAGAAAGGGAGTATAATACCTTGCATGGCGGATTGGCGGTTCTCACGACGACACTTCTTTTGCGGCAGCCTGCTGGCCGGCGCGGTTCCGGCAGGCGGATTCGGCAGCGTGCCCTCGCTGGCGCAGGTGAATTACAAATCGCCTAACGAAAAGCTGAACATCGCTTCGATCGGCGCCGGCGGGCAGGCGGGCGCCGGAATCAGCGCGTTTTCGCGCATGCAAGAGAACATCGTGGCGCTCTGCGATCCGGATCCGTTGCGGGCGGCCGAGAATTTTCGGACCTTCGAGAAGGCGCCCAAGTACACCGACTTCCGGAAGATGCTCGACAAAGAGGAAAAGAACATCGACGCGGTGCTGATCGCCGTGCCCGATTTCATGCACGGCACCATGGCCATGTGGTCGATGGAGCGCGGCAAGCACGTCTATGTTCAAAAGCCCATGACGCGCTGCGTATGGGAAGCGCGCCAACTGAAGGAAGCGGCGGTGAAGTACAAGGTCGCCAGCCAGATGGGCAATCAGGGATACTGCCAGGAAGGCCCGCGCGTCTGCTCGGAGATGATCTGGTCCGGCGTCATCGGCGATGTGACCGAGGCGCATGCCTGGACCAACCGGCCGGTCTGGCAGCAGGCCATCACCGAAGAACCGAAGGGCGAGCCGCTCCCCGCGGGGCTCGATTGGGATATGTGGATTGGCATCTCCAGGCCGCGCCCGTTCAGCACGGACTACTTGCCGTTCCAATGGCGGGGCTGGTTCGATTTCGGCTGCGGCGCGCTGGGCGACATGGCGTGCCACGTGCTTGGGGCGCCGAACATGGCGTTATTGCTGAGCAAGCGCGCTCCCACTAAGGTGGAGTGCATTAAGCAGGAAGGCAAGAACTCCCTCACCTACCCCAAGAGTTCCATCATCAAGTTCAACTTCCCGGCCCTTGGGACTTTCCCCGCGCTGACGCTCTACTGGCACGACGGCGTGACTCAGGGACTGCCGGCGGAATTCTGGCCGGCGGATATTCCGAAGGACGAAAAGCTGGGCGATCCGCCTCGCAACCCGGGCGGCTATACCGGCGGCGCGGGCAGAGGCGCGGGCGCCGGCAGAGGCGCGGGTGGAGCGGGACGCGGCGCAGGCGCCACGGGAGCTGCAGGTGCGGCGCCGGTTGCCAGGGGCGGCGTGAATGCGGCCGCCGGCGCGGACGACTATAACAGGGCCTTGGAGCAGCGGATTGCGCCCTACAACACTCCGGCCAATAGCGGCGTTCTCTACATCGGCACGAAGGGCTACATGACCACCGGCGAATACGGCGGCGGTCCACGCCTGATCCCGGCGAAGAGGATGGACGACTACGTCTTGCCGCCTCAAGTGATGGTCCGGCATCCGGAAACTTACAGCGACTTTGTCCGGGCCTGCAAAGGCGGTGAGCCGGCGGCCTCGAATTTCAACGAAGCCGCGCCCTTCACCGAGTGGATCGATATGGCGTGCCTCTCGCTGCGCGTCGATGGCCCGCTCGAATGGGATGCCGCCAAGATGGAAATCACGAATAATAAGGCGGCCAACGAGTTCCTGAAGCCCACGTTCCGCAAAGGGTGGTCCTGGACGTAACTGGCTGCTGAAAAGGGCGCATGAACCGGTCGATTTTGGGCATTTGCCCAAAATCAAAAGGGCGCGCCATTTAGAATCAGCGCGTTACGAGCGCGGATTTGGGCATTTTGCCCAAATCGCATCCAGAGAGAGCGTTTTTCAGCAGCCTGTTTAGGCGGCCGAGGGCCGTGCTACGGCACGCAATACCCCTACGCCAGGACTCTCTCCGCGATCGCCCGCTTCAATTCCTCGATGCCTTTTCCCGTGACGCTCGAGATTTCGAAGAACGCGAGGCCGCGCGATGCGGCCATTTCGCGCAGGGCCGTGACCCGCGCGGCGTCCTGAGCGGCATCGATCTTGGTGGCCACCACCAGCATGGGCTTGCGCGCGAGCTCCTCGCTGAAGCTGGCCAGTTCCCGCATCACAATCTCGAAATCGCTGACCGGGTCGCGTCCGGTGGCTTCAGAGACGTCCACCAGGTGCGCCAGCAAACGCGTGCGCTCGACGTGCCGGAGGAACTGGATTCCGAGTCCATGGCCCAGATGCGCGCCTTCGATTAGACCCGGAATATCGGCCACCACGAAGCTGCGAAAGCCGTCCAGTTGGACCACGCCGAGGCTCGGCTCGAGAGTGGTAAACGGGTAATCCGCAATCTTCGGATGCGCCGCGGAGATGCGCGAAATGAGGGTGGACTTGCCGGCGTTCGGGAATCCCACGAGGCCGACGTCCGCCAGGAGCTTCAACTCCAGCCGCAGCCGCTTTTCCTCGCCGGGAAAGCCGGGTTGGTGTTCCGTGGGGGCCTGGTGGGTAGCGGTGGCGTAGCGCGCGTTGCCCTTGCCTCCGCGGCCGCCGGTCGCCACGGTGAAGCGCTCGCCCGGCTTGGTGAAATCGTAGAGACGCTCGCCGGTGGCTTCGTCGTAAACCACCGTGCCGACGGGTGTCGCGACTTCGATGGTCTCCCCTTCCGCGCCGGTCCGGTTGCTGCCTTCGCCGTGGCGGCCGCGCCCGGCCTTATGCTCCGGATTGAAACGGAATTTGAGCAGGGTGTTCTGGTGCTCGTCCGCCACCAGGATCACGTCGCCGCCGCGCCCGCCATCGCCCCCGCTCGGTCCGCCCCGCGGCACATACTTCTCCCTGCGGAAGGCCAGGCAACCGTTGCCGCCGTCGCCGGCTTTCACCAGGATTCGAGCTTCGTCGATGAACATAGAAAAGCCGCCGGCCTGGGTCGAAGCCGGCGGCCTCGTGGAAAGGTCGCGCCGGACCGGACAAGTCCGGCCCCTACACGCAATTACGCCGATGCCTGGATATTGACAAACTTGCCCATCCGGCCGCGGTCGCGGAACTCCACCACGCCGGTGACCTTCGCAAACAGCGTGTCGTCCTTGCCCCAGCCGACGTTCAGGCCGGGCTTGATCTTGGTGCCGCGCTGCCGCACGATGATGGAACCGCCGGGGACCAACTGGCCGCCGAAGACCTTCACGCCGAGGCGCTGCGCGCAGGAGTCGCGCCCGTTCCTGGAAGTGCCCTGTCCTTTTTTATGAGCCATGCCTCACCTATGCCTCAATTTCGCCAACCTTCACTTCCGTGAAGGATTGGCGGTGCCCAATGGTCTTCTTGTACTGCTTTTTCCGCTTGAACTTGAAGACCACGATCTTATCGCCCCGTCCATCGCCTACGATGGTAGCCTTCACCGTGCCGCCGCCCGCAACCAGTTCGCCTCCATCCTTGAAGGCCGCCTTCACGGGCAGTATGACTTCCGAGCCGGTATCGCCGGCCAGCTTTTCGACGCGGATCACGTCGCCCGGAGCCACCCGGTACTGTTTTCCGCCAGTTTCAACTATCGCGTACATGTAATCCTCGATGGGGAGCCGGAACACACCAAGTGCGTCGGGACCACTGGAGTAAAGACTAAGTCTACTACAGATTGGGGGCCGGCATCAAATCCGGGGAGGTGGGGCAGGCGCTATGATGTTAGCCATGGACCGCCGGGCGCCTGGATTCTTCTTGCAACTGGCTCTGTTGGCGGTCTATGGTTCCGCTCAAAGCCCGGCGCCGGCCGTCCCCTCGCATTACATCGGGATCCAACTCCCGCCTGGAATGCGATCCGAGGACTTTTTCGTCCGCTATGCCCTGACTGGGGTTGACTTTAGCAGTTGGGTTGCGCCGCGCACGGGCGTCACTTCATACGTTGTCGCCACGACACGGTACGGCCGTCTCGCGACTGGAATCAAGGCGGTCCTTCATGCTCCGGGCTGCGCCATGCGAACGCTGGACCTTCCCCTCTCGGCGTCGGAGAACCCGCGCTATGCTTTCATCTGCCAGCCTCTAGGGACTATCGAGATGCATGGCGCGCTGGACCGAACCGACCGGCTGCGTTACCATGGCGCGCCGCCCGCGGGCGAAGTGACGTTGCAGGCCAGGTACGTTGCTCGCTGGGCTCAGCCGTTCCTGGGATTGGACGATACCCTTGCGACCAGTTTCCCGGTTGGGGACGTGGCGGAATTTTCGGCGGATGGTAAGTTTAGGCTGGTGGTGCCGGACCTCTCACAAGATCCGTTGGCCGGGGCGCCGGACCACCCCGGAGAAATTCAGGTCTGGGTCAAAGACAAGACCGGCGCCGCCGTGGCGCAACTGACCCCTGCCGGTTCTCAAATCGCGAAAACGAAGTTCGGCGACCTACCGGTGCAGAAGGGGTACCCCAGCGAAATTGAATTTGCGCCATGGAACGCAATCTGCAGCCCGGTGCATGACAGCGAAGGCTTCGCCATCCGACCGGATCCCAGGTACCTGTGCGGCCGTTAGACGGGCGACCGGGCGGACCACCAACGGGCACGCCAGGTCCCGCAACCCGGCGCGGGCGTGGAACGTCACGAATATCATGGGTTTCGCCGTCACCCACGGCCGCTTGAGACCGCCAGGATTTCTTTGGGCCGTCACAGTCGCCACCGGTTTGCTCTTCGGGACGCCGGCCAACGCCCAATCCCCCGCTCCGCCGGCCCAGCCCGAAAGCGTGAACGCTGCCAAAGCCTTAATGGTGCGCGGAGTGGAGGCCTACGCGGGCGGAAACAATGCCGTTGCCCTGGAAGTTTTCCATCAGGCCGCTGCCATTGGCGTCGTGGACGCCATGATGTACCTTGGCGTGATGTATGGAACGGGCCGTGGCGTGGACGTGGACCTGGAGGCGTCCAAGGCCTGGTTCGGCCACGCTGCCGATGCCGGCAACAGTCAGGCCATGTGCAATATCGGCCTGATGTACTTTCAGGGGCTGGGCGAGCCGAAGAGCTACAGCGAGGCCATGAACTGGTTCCGCAAATCCGCGGCTCTCGGCAATTCCGAGGCGATGTTCAACGTCGGCGTGTTGTACCGCGACGGGCTGGGTGTGCCCGTGAACGATATCGAGGCGATGAGTTGGTTCAAGAGGGCCGCCGACGCGGGGGATAGCGTCTCCGCCAATGCCATTGGCGTGTTGTACGAGCAAGGGCTCGGCGTCGCGGTGGATTACGACCAGGCTATGAGCTGGTATCAGAAAGCGGCCCGGGACGGCAACGCCGCGGCGATGTACAACATCGGCGTCCTGTTTGAAGGCGGGCTTGGAGTTACCCAGGACCGCAGCCAGGCGATCGAGTGGTACACCAAGGCGGCCGCCGCCGGAAACGCATCCGCCAAGGCTGCGCTGAAGAGCCTCGGCGTCCCGGAATGATCCCTCCGTTAGAATATTCCATGTGAAACCGATTCTACGCGTGCCTTTAATCGCCGTGTTGGCGTTCGCCGCTTTATATGGCGGCGACTATTTTTCGGCGCGCTATTGCATCCCCGGCAACCGGCAGACCTTGGGGACCGTAGAGATTCAGACTTCCTATGCTGTGCGGCTGAAGAACGGGCGCATCGAGTACTCGCTGGGCGATTCCTATACCCAGACCTGCGTGCGCTCGCTGTTCCCGCAATTGGGGTACACGCCCTGCTGGTACCTCAGCCGCCATACGAAGGAGACCATCGTGATCAGCCGGGCGGGAAGCTCAAGCAGCCCGATGGCTCGGCTCGTGGTGCAGGCGCATCAACTGATTGGCGCGCACCGAGGTTGATGCGTAGGTCCGGCCAGAGTCGTCGATGAACTCGACTTCATACACCCCAGGCGCCAGGTTCTCCACCACCGTGCCGACTTGCCCTCGAACCAGCCCTTTCTCAATCATGTCTTCGGCGAGAGCAACCACCGACAGCAACTCGATCCGATCCACTAGACGCCTCAATTCAATAATACATAACAACTCGTAAGCCGCGGAAACCGTTCGCCCCGACGAACGATCCAGGTGCTCCGAACCGTCGCCCGGCGAACGTCCCGGGCGAGGACGAAATCGACAATGTACCGCTCGCCAAACTGGTCGACGTCACCCGCGACTGCATCCGCGTCGCAAGCCGCACGGAGCAACTCCTCGCGCAGGAAGTCCGCGTCCGCACGCGTCAGTCCGAGAGCCGACACGAAAACACGGGCCTTGTGGCGCCCACGCGAGTGCAGCGGATTCAAGCAGTAGTCGCGCAGCTTTACGACGTCCACGATGGCGTGCTCGCCACGGGGCAGTTTCGTCTCCTCACCGCCCCCCCGCTTTGCGCAGCGCCTCGATGCGCGGAGCGCGGCTCTTGGGACTGTCCAGGCTGAAACTTCGCGCGTCTCCAAGCTGCAGCCGGATGTACTCTTCGGTCCGGGCGACGGTTTTCTCCAACTCCTTGTTTCTGGCGATGAACGGCAGCCAGACGACGTGCTCGCTCGCCGGATCGTATTCCCAGATCCCCACCACTCTGCCGCGATCCAAAATCGCATGGCTCGGCAGGTCCATCAGCACGCCGCAGCCCTCACGCGTGACCATGCGCTCCATATCCGCCGGCTCGACGATGCTCGTCAGATTGCGGCGTAGCAGGCTGATGCCGTCGATGCTGCCGACCAGCCGGTATTGCGCCTGCCGGGGAGGTTGGAACGACTCCAGTTTCTCCAGATCCGCGGCGAACATCAGGCGACCGTCATCGAATGGCGCAAGTTTCAGCGGTTCGATAGCGGCTTTTGCCGGCTTGCCGTTCAGCCCGGAGAACCATTGAAACTCAGCGACGGTCGCCGGACCGGTCCAAGCGAAAAAGCGCCGCGCCAGCCCGGTGGCGGCTTCTTCGGCGGAGAGTCTGGATTTTGCCAGCGGATTGGGGCGCCATAACGCGTAGCGATAGCGCTGCCGGTCGAACCGCCCGTTCAGCGCGACGCGGCGGATCTCGCCTTCGGTCTGCAACTTGCCGAGCGCCAGCGGGAGCGTGGTGGTCAGGCCTTTCCGCTTTCCCTCCTCGCCCAGGCTGAGCACCGCCGGGCCGGCCGATTCGCGAATCTCCTCCGGTTCGAGCGGCCCTTTGCCAAGCGCGGTCACCACCGCCTCGCACAACCTGGCGACTTCTTTTTCGGTGACGCCGAGTTGGAAGGCGGTCTTGAGGTCGGTGGAAAAGCCGGCGCCCGCCTGTAGCGCCAGAGCGAAATCGGCGGCGGGGACCACATAGGTGCAGCCTCGCGCGGCGGGCAGTTCGTGAATGGCGAGTTCGGCGGCGGCAGCGTCCACGGCTTCGCGCGACGTTCCCGCGCGCGAAAACAGCGTGAGATAGGGACCGACGCCGCCCACCGAGCGCGCCCAACCGGTTTCGGAAAGGACGTCGGCGGCCAAGGCGCCCTCAAGCCGCCCATCGAGCGCCTGCTTGTGCGACCACCAGGCGCGGAGCTTCTCTGGCAATCCAGGTTTCATAAATGCCTTCCTAACAGAGTAGCCCGCCCGCCGCCGCCGGAGCAGGGCTTACCGTGAGGTTGTTATACTGACATTTCCATGCTCCGAGTCCGTTTTGCCCCTTCTCCCACGGGCTTTTTGCACATCGGGAGTGCACGCACCTTCATCTTCAACTGGCTCTATGCCCGCCACAACGGCGGGACCGTCATCCTGCGCATTGACGATACGGACGTGGAGCGCAACACCGACGCCTCGCTGGTCTCCATTTTCGATGGGCTGCGCTGGCTCGACCTCCCCTGGGACGAAGAGTACAAGCAATCCGAACGCCTGGGCCTGCACCGCGCCATGGCCGAAGCGATTTTCCAAAAAGGTTTGGCATACCGGGACTTCGTTCCAGCTCACGCCGGCGACAGCGACAAGTCCGGCGCCGCGGAAACCTGGCTCTTCCATTCGGAAATGCGCGAAATGTCGCGCCAGGAAAGCGACCGTCGCGCCGCCGCCGGGGAGCCCTTCGCGCTCCGCTTTCGGGTGCCGCGCGACGCCGAACGGCATATTTGTTTCACCGACGCCGTCTATGGCGAGCAGTCCAAATCCACGGCCGACATAGAGGATTTCGCGCTGCTGCGCGGCGACGGCATGCCCACCTACCACATGGCATCCTGCGCCGACGACGCCGATCTGCGCATCAGCCACATCATACGCGGCCAGGATCACATTACCAACACCTTCAAGCATGTGCTGATTTTCGAAGCGGCCGGCGTGGCTCCGCCACACTTCGCGCACCTGCCGCTGCTGGTGGCGCCCGATGGCGCCAAGCTGTCCAAGCGCCGCCACGGGCCAGTGGTGAGCGTGACCACATATCGCGACGCCGGCTTCCTGCCGCATGCCTTCGTGAACTTCCTGTGCCTGGTGGGCTGGTCGCCCAAGGAGGACCGCGAGTTGCTGACCCGGCAGGAGCTGATCGATTTGTTCTCACTCGAAGGCATCCACCGGCAAAACGCTGTGGTGAACTTCAAGGAGGATGATCCGTTCGATCCGAAGGCGGTCTGGCTCAACGCCGAAATGATCCGCGCGATGCCGGTCGAGGAGCTTGCCGGGCGCCTGCTGCCGGTGGTGCGCCAGGCCGGTTTTGATATCGAGCCATGGAAGATGGCCCAAATCGCGCCGCTTGTCCGCGAACGCATCGGACTGCTGCGCGACGTGCTCACGGTGGGCGACTTCTTCTTCGCCGCCGAACTGGCGCCCTACGACAGCGCCGAACTGATCCCGCAAAAGGGCGATGCGGCCATGGCGTTGCGGGCATTGGAATGCGCGTGGGACACTCTGCCCGCCATCGAGTTTACCCACGATTCGATCGAGGCCGCCCTGCGCGATGCGGCCAAACGGATCGGCATCAAGACCGGCCAGTTGTTCCAGCCCATCCGCGTAGCCGTTTGCGGCCGCAAGACCGCGCCGCCGCTATTCGGAACCCTGGAGGCGCTGGGCAAGGAAACCAGCCTGGCGCGCATCGGCCAAGCCATCGAAAAGCTGAAATCATGATGAATTCGTCCCATCCAACCCCGCCCGGCCCAGAGGGCGCCTCGACCCCGGCCGCTCCTTCGAACTTCGTCCGCGACATCATTCTGGAGGATCTGAAGACCGGCAAATACGGCGGGCGTGTGCAGACGCGCTTTCCCCCCGAGCCCAATGGATACCTGCACATCGGCCATGCGAAATCGATTTGCCTTAATTTCGGACTGGCGGCCGAGTTTGGCGGGAAGACCAATCTTCGCTTCGACGACACCAACCCCAGCAAAGAGGAAACCGAGTACGTCGATTCCATCATGGCGAATGTCCGCTGGCTCGGTTTCGATTGGGAGGACCGCCTCTTCTACGCGTCCGACTATTTCGGCCAGATATACGAATGGGCCGTGCAGTTGATCGAAGCCGGCAAAGCTTACGTCTGCGACCTGACCGCCGAGGAAGTCCGCGCGTACCGCGGCACGCTGACCGAACCCGGCAAGGAAAGCCCTTACCGCAACCGCTCCGTCGAAGAGAATCTGGATCTGTTCGAGCGCATGCGCGCGGGCGAATTTCCGGACGGCGCACGCACCCTGCGAGCCAAGATCGACATGGCCGCGGCGAACCTGAACCTGCGCGATCCGATCATGTATCGCATCCTGCGCGCCGAACACCACCGCACCGGCAATGCGTGGTGCATCTACCCGATGTACGATTTCGCGCACGGCCAGTGCGATTCCATCGAGCGCATTACCCACTCCATCTGCACGCTCGAATTCGAAGATCACCGGCCGCTCTACGACTGGTATGTCGAGCAGTTGGGCATCTATCATCCGCAGCAGATCGAGTTCGACCGCCTCAACCTGACTTACACTTTGCTCAGCAAGCGCAAGCTGCTGACGCTGGTGGAAACCGGCCGCGTGAAGGGTTGGGACGACCCTCGCATGCCGACGCTTTCGGGCATTCGCCGCCGCGGCTATACGCCGGAGGCCATCCGCAACTTCTGCGCCAATGTGGGCGTTTCGAAGACCAACGGGACGGTGGAATTGTCCATGTTGGAACACTATGTTCGTGAAGATTTGAATAAGAGCGCGGCGCGCGTCATGGCGGTGCTGCGCCCGCTGCGCGTCGTGATTGACAGCTACCCCGAAGGCGCCGTCGAGGAGATGGAAGCCGTCAACAACCCCGAGGATCCCGGCGCCGGATCGCGCAAGGTTCCGTTTTCGCGCGTGCTCTATATCGAACAGGACGATTTTCGCGAGAACCCGCCCAAGCAATATTTCCGGCTCTCCCCCGGGCGTGAAGTCCGCTTGCGCTACGGCTACTTCGTGACCTGCACCAGCGTGGTGAAAAACGACCGGGGCGAGGTGGTGGAAGTGCATTGCACGCACGACCCCGCCACGCGCGGCGGCAACGCGCCGCCCGATGGCCGCAAAGTCAAATCGACCATTCACTGGGTCTCGGCCGCTCACGCCATCGACGCCGAGGTGCGGCTCTACGACAACCTGTTCTCCAAGGAGAATCCCAACGAAACGGCCGAGGGCGAGGACTTCACAGCCAATCTCAACCCGGCGTCGCTAGACACCCTCACGGCCTGCAAGTTAGAGCCGTCGCTGGCCGAAGCCACGCCCGGCAGCCGCTATCAGTTCGAGCGCCTCGGCTACTTCTGCGCCGACCTGGATTCCGCGCCCGGCAAACTGGTTTTCAACCGGACGGTAGCGCTGCGGGACGCGTGGGCCAAAATCGAGAAGCGCGAGAAGGGCAAGTGAAGACAATCCTTGACGGGCCCGCAAAGGCAGCGGGCGCCCCGACGCAGAGACGCGGAGAAAACCCTTATGTCCTATAGGCGGAGCACACTACTCTGCGCCCGAACTCCGGGAAGAGCACACGCGCGAGCGGTGCCCCGATCCCAATTCAATGTTCTTCTCCGCGTCTCTGCGTCTCCGCGTCAAGATTTGAACCTATGATCATTCTCGGAATCTCCGGCATCCAGGGCGACGCCGCCAGCGCAGTCTTGAAGGACGGCGAGATCATCGCCGCCGTGGAAGAATCGAAACTCGTGCGCCGCAGCGCCCAATGGCGCGTCCGCGGCGAGATGCCGGCGCACTCCATTGAGACTTGCCTTGGTTTGGCCGGCGCCCGCCCGGAGCAGGTGGACATGGTCGCGGTGGTGCGCCCCATTCCGGAATCCGATTTTCACTTGAAGCTGCGCGCGCACTTCCCCAACAGCCGCATCGTGATGTTGGCGCACCACCTGGCGCACGCCGCCTCGGCCTATTACCCTTCGCCCTTCGAGGAGGCCACGGTCCTGACGCTCGACCGCTCCGGCGACCTGTGCAGCGGCGCGCGCTGGCAGGCGGCCGGTACGCGCATAACGCTTGAGCGCGAGTTGTACTTTCCGGATTCGCTCGGCGATATCTACGGGCGGGTTACGGAACTGCTGGGCATGGACGCCAACGCCGATGAGCACAAGGTCCAGTGGCTGTCGGTCCGCGGCGACGCCCGCTACCTGGATCTCTTTCTTGAAATTCTGAATCCCTCCGACGACGGACCGCGGCCCGACCGTTCCTTCTTCAGCACCGAGCGCCTGAAGAACGGCGGCTTCGGCCCGCGATTTTACGAACGGCTCGGACTGAAGGACGGCGAACCGATCCCCGCGGCTCTAGGCGCGCATGTGGCCGCGGGCGTCCAAAAGGCGATGGAAGCGGCGGTGGTCCGCATGGCGGGCCGTGGCCGCAACCTGTGCCTGGCCGGCGGCCTGGGCCTCAACGCATTGCTGGTCTCCGCCCTGGAAAATCACTCGGGGTTCGAGAACGTCTTCGTGCAGCCTGTCTCCGGCAATGCCGGCGCGTCGATCGGCGCGGCGCTCGAGGCCTGGCACGGCGTGGGCCGCCAGACCCGGCGCGTCGCGTTGCGAACGCTCTGCCTGGGCCCCGCCTACGCGGCCGGCGAAATCAAGAAGGTACTGGAAAACTGCAAGCTGCGCTTCCATTACCTGCTTACCGACGATGAAGTGACCTCCGCGGCCGTGGCGCAGTTGAGCGACAACAAGATTGTCGCCTGGATGCATGGCCGCATGGAATTTGGCGCGCGCGCGCTGGGTAACCGCAGCATCCTGGCTTCTCCGCTCGACCCTTATTCCACGGAGAACCTGAACGCCTTCATCAAGCACCGCGAGCCGTTCCGCAAATTCGCCGCCTCGGTTCCGGCAGAGCTGGCCGCGCAATATTTTGAGGTCGGCCCCAACGCGCGCTACCTTTCCACCGTGGGCCGCGTTCGTCCGGAGCATCGCGAAAAGTTCGCCGCCGCGATTCTGGCTGACGATTTGGCGCGCGTGCACACCGTGGACCGCGAGGAAAACCCGCTCTACTGGACGCTCCTGCACGCCGCAGGCAAAGCTACTGGCCTTCCGGTGCTCTACAACACCTCGTTCAACCTGTTCGGCGAACCGCTGGTCTGCACCCCGCGCGACGCCGTCCGCAGCTTCTACTCATCCGGCATCGACGCGATGTTCGTCGGCCACTTCCTTCTCCAGAAGTAGGGGTCGGACACGTCCGAGCCCCTTAAGGTCCGAGAGTTACATTTCCGCCGTGATTCCGTCCTGCCCCGTTCGGTTCATTAGCTCCGCGACTTTCTCGGTCAGTTTTCCCGGTACGAACGGCTTCTGGAGGAAATTCGGGCTGGCTGCATACTCGCGGAGCATGCCGGAAGCGTAGCCGGACATTAACAGCACGCGGGTGCCCGGCCGTTCGCGCCGGACATGTTCCGCAAGTTCCGGTCCCGTCATGCGGGGCATCTTGAGGTCGGAGACCACCAGATCGATCGCGTCGCGATACGCCCGGAAGAGTTCCAGACCCTCTTCCCCATCGCTCGCGTCGATGACCGCGTATCCAGCCTTTCTCAACACGATGCCTACGAACTTCCGCACAACCGCTTCGTCGTCCACCAGCAAAATCACGCGCCGCGGGTGCCCCAATCCGAGGTGTCTGATCGCGGCAAGGAACACGTCCGCCAATTGCCGCTTGGGGATCACCACCCACGCTCCGTTGCTCTCAACGTTAATCGCCGATGTGTCCCCGTCCCCCGAGAGCAGGACGCTTCGAGCCAGCGGACATTTCAACATGAATTGTTCAGCCAACGCCGCTCCATCGACCCCCGGCGGTTGCGTCTCGGTGACCAGCAGATCGAAGCAGGGCGGCGATTGCAGGACCGACAAGGCGTGGTGGCCGTCCTCGCTCTCGACGACGCGGAAGCCCACCTCGGACAAGATGGATCCGACTGTCTCGCGGACCGAGGCCTCGTCATCCACCACCAGCGCGGCGTTCCCCCCCCCCCGATGCTCCGTGAATGAACACACGAACCCCTCTGCCGGGACGATCTGCCCTATCGTTGGGCAAGATGGGCCGGCGTGTCAAACGGATTGTGTGCGATTCGGCACGCTCCCCCACGGCGGATGCGCGCCGTGGGGTAAAGGTTAGATGGTGGTTAAAACGCCCTAAGCCAGAGCCTTACGGCAGAAATCCAGGCACCTGATCACTTCCTTCACGGCGTCCGAGCCTTCGGGAATGTCGTATTCCTGCTCAATCGCGGCCGGCATGGTCCACTTGTTCTTTTCGACCGTTTGGAGAATCTCTTTGATCGGCGTCTCGCCATAGCCCCACATCAGGTTCAGCTCGCAGTGCGCCCGCGTGGTGCGGTCCTTCAGGTGGAAGCTGGCGATCTTATCGTGGAACTTGTTCAGGAATGCGAGCGCCGTCTCGCCGTCGTTGGCCGCGGTAAAGTGGCCCAAGTCCACGTTCGACCGGTTGCCTGGCGAGGCCGCGAAGCACTCGTCGAAGGCAGTCATGCTCCCCTGCAGGTGCGAGTGGTAGGCGGTGAACATCTTGTATTTCATGGCCCAGTCGCCCAGCTTCTTGAGTTGGGGCCCGGCGTTGTCGCCGGTTGGCAGTTCCAAAGTCACATGGGTTGCCCCGAGCGTTTGGGCCACCTTGAACGTGTAATCGAGATCCTCGTCGGTATCCTGACGCAAGTCCTTCACCGCGTAGATGCTCACGCCGGCGTCGTTGTACATCTTGCGGAAATTCTTGAAGATGCTCATCGGCAGCGCCAGGCGCCACTTGCGCTCGGCGTCCGCCGCGGCCTTCTGCTCCGGCGTCTGCGCGCCGCGTCCACGTCCGCCGCCCGCGCCAGGCATGCCGCCGCCGGGCGCTCCGCCGGCGGGAGGCGCTCCGCCCGCCGCCTGGGCGCCCGGTGCGCCCGCGCCAGCCGGTCCGCGGCCTGCGCCAGCCCCGCGCGCCGCAGCCACGGGACACGCCTGTCCGTTCCATTGTCCGGCAGGCTGGTTGTTACCAAGACCGGTCTTCATGCCCGCTACCGGCGCCCAGGTCGGCTGCGGACCGCGACCGCCGCCGCCACCGCCTCGTCCGCCGCGTCCGCCGATGCCCGCCGCCGTTGCCGCGGCTGCCGCGGGACTCGAATCCCACTTGCCCTCTTTCCGGATATAGGCGTTCAACGGTTCGCCCATCAGCTCGATGGCGCTGATGCCCGAATCGACGCAGTACTTCAGCGTCGCTTCGCCGCTCTGATCCGGCATGGACCGAAAGCTATAGGTGATCGTGCCGATTTGAACTCCGTGGATCTTGGAATTCGGCTTCGCGGCGCCCATTAACCTCGAAGCGGCGCCCGCTGCCAACGCGATCCTCCCGATGTCTCTTCTTGTGTAGATCATTTGCTTTCCTTATTCCTCCAGGCGAAACCTAGAGCTTGATCTCCCAGCCCTTGCGGAAGGTGGGCTTCACCCACTTATTGACTTCCTTGTTGTTGCTGAACTCGCCCTTTGCATTGTCCCACAGCAACTTGCCGTCCGCGTGGACGGCGGCGGCGCCCAGGATGAGCCATTCGGTGTACGGACCGGCAATGCTGAAGTTCGAGTCCGCCGGATCTCCGCCTTTGCAGGCGTTGACCCAATCGTGGCAATGCGCGCGATGGTTGTCGCCCGTGCTGGCGCCGGGAGCGCGCGGCAGATAAGCATTGGGGAGCTTATAGTCCGCCCAGCGCGAACCGGGAAGCAGACCGACGCCTTCGCCACGCCCGCTGGTACCCATGTAGCCCTTCGAGCCGACGAAGATGCAGTTATAACCGCTGCCCTGCGGCCCTCGACCGCCGCCTCGTCCGGCAGCCGCCGCGCCCGGAGCGCCAGCCGCTCCACCCGGCGCGCCCGGGGCGCCCGCGGGAGCGCCAGGAGCCGCCGCCCGGCCGCCCGCAGCACCCGGAGCGCCGCCGCCGCCCATGAAGAACCCGCCCTGCCCTTGAGCGGGGCCAACCTGCGGGCCCGTTCCCTGGATCTTACGCGCTTGCTCGGCCGTCATCCCTGGCGGAATGTAAGCATCGCCGCCATTGTGGTGATACCAGTAGACCGTTACCGGAGGCATGCCGTTGCGCGCGGCAAATTCGAACCGGAACTTCAACTCGTCGGGGAACGTGAAAGGCGGCAAAGTGTCCTTTGTGACGCACTCCACGCTGAGCAGGTACTTGGGATGCAGCATCAGTCCCCAGTTGGCGGGGCCGAGGATGTGAATGCCCCAGTCGCCGATCAGGCTGCTGCCGAAATCGTAGAACCCCCGCCAGTTGAACGGCAGGTAGAAGCCGTATTCCTGTCCGCCGGGACCTTCCGGCGTACCGCGCCCGCCGCCTGGGAACCCGCCAGCTCCAGCGGGACCGCCCGGCATTCCCGGCGCTCCGCCTGGCGCGCCTGGCGCGCCCGCGGCGCCGGCCCGACCGCCCGCGCCACCCGGTGCGCCACTCGGTGCGCCGCCCCGCCCGCTACGCGCGAGCACGAAATCCAGGTACTCCTGGTCTCCCGCGGTGTAGGGACGGAACTCCGCGCCGCCCAGCCACAGGTCCCAGCTCAACGTGTCGGGGACAGGCGTGGGAGGCGGAACTTTGGTCATTTCCTGCGGCCATGACGGCCTGCCGTTCCAGGCGTGAACCTCCGTTACGTCGCCGATCTCGCCCGACCAGAGGATCTCGCACGCCACGCGTGTGGCGTCGTGGGAATAGCCCTGATTTCCCATCTGGGTGGCGACTTTGTACTTCTCCGCCGCCTGAGCCAGCAGCCGCGCTTCCCAAGCCGTCCGCGTCAGTGGTTTTTCCACATAGACGTGCTTGCCCGATTGCATGCAGGCCATCGCGCAGGTGGCGTGCATGTGGTCGGCGGTGCCGATGACCACGGCATCGATATCTTTGCCCGATTTGTCGAGCATCTGGCGGAAGTCCTTGTACTTCACGGCCTTGGGCCACTTAGTGAACCCCTGCTGTCCGCGCAGCCAATCGACGTCCGTCAGCGCGACGACGTTTTCCACGCCGGCTTCGGCATCGCTCAGATCGCTGAAGGGCTGGCCGCCCGCGCCGATCCCGGCGATATTCAGTTTCTCGTTGGGCGATTTGTAGCCCATTGCCTTCAGCGAGGGCACGCTTCGAACGGCCCCGGCCAAAAGGGAGCCATAGAAAAAGTAACGTCTCGAAATGCCGCTCTGCGACATGGTGGTAAGTCCTTTCTTGCGCTGCGCCCGAATTGGACCCCCGGGGGACCGGACATGCCGGGGCCCACGGGTCTCTGAGAACGATAAGAATACTGCTATGTCTTACGCCGCGCAAGTATGGAACAGTAGCCCGAGCTTCATGTCCCGAGTCCGTGCCCGTAGCATACGGGTATCTTACGGTCCTAAATGATATACTTAAGCCGTTCATTTCAAGACAGAAGATGCAGCCCACGGCTGCGCCTAACGGATCTCACCAATCCGCCTCCCCGGCGGATCCGACGGCCGTTCGCGAACAATCGGATCGGGTCTTGGCGAGCGCTTCCTTCCGCACGAGCAAGCGCCACTCGGGTTTCCTGCGCTACCTGGTGGAGGAAACCCTGGAGGGTCGCTCGGCTCACCTGAAGGAGCGCACCGTAGGCGTCCACGAATTCGGACGGGAGATCGATTACGACACCAATGTGGACCCCGTAGTGCGTGTTTCCGCCGGTGAACTTCGGAAGCGGCTCGCTCAGTACTACCATGAGGCGGGGCGGGAGACTGAGTTGAGAATCGATCTGCCGCCAGGGTCCGAATTCCGGCTCATGCGACCGCTAGCGGAGGTCCCGTCCACTGAGCTGCCGGCCTCGCCAGCCAGGCGTCCGAAAACCGCCCGCCTGCTCGCCGCCGGCGATTTCCTGAGCAGCCCCGAATACATGGAAGCCATCAACCGGCAGGCTCCCAGGTACTGGCGCGCCAAGAACGTTCAGGCGGTCGTCACCATGAAAATCAGGGTAAGCCCGGCCCTCCGCGCGTCCTGGCTACCTACTTCTGGTAGCCGCCCGGATCGTGCGATAGTGGGTTTCATCCATGCGATTTTTCGAAGCTCTTGCCCTCGCGCTTCTGGCTGCCGCGCCCGTCGCCGCGGCCGATGCCCCGAACCTCACGGAACAGTACCGCGCAACCGCCAATAAGCTCATCTCCGCCGCGCTTGCCGATACCGAAGGCTACGACCGCCTGGCTTATCTCTGTTACCGCATCGGCAACCGGTTGAGTGGGTCGCCTTCGCTCGAGCGCGCCATCGCCTGGTCGGCCGAACAGATGAGAGCGGCCGGGCTGGCGAACGTCCGCGTCATTCCGGTCAAGGTGCCGCACTGGGTGCGCGGCGCCGAATCGGCGCGCATGGTCCAGCCTGAGGAGAAGCCGCTGCACATGCTGGGCCTGGGCATGAGCATCGGCACGCCGCCGGGAGGAATCACGGCTGACGTGGTCACGGTGACCACGTTCGACGAGTTGGCCAAACTCGGCGCGGAGAAGGTGCGCGGCAAGATGGTCCTCTTTAACGAGGGCTACCAGGGTTATGGCGCCACCGTGCCCTACCGGTCGAGCGGCCCGTCGCAAGCGGCGGCGCTCGGAGCCGTGGCGGCGCTGGTCCGCTCCGTGACCCCGCTGGCCATGGAGATTCCCCACACCGGCACGCTGCGTTACGACCCCGCCCAGCCGCAGATCCCGGCCGCCGCGGTTTCCCCGGAGGACGCCATGATGATCGCGCGCCTTTCAGCCGGCGGCGTCCCCGTCAAAGTGCATCTCGAAATGCAGGCGCACATGGAACCTGACGCCGATAGCGGCGATGTGATCGGCGAGATTCCCGGCCGCGAGCACCCCGAGGAGGTTGTGGTCATGGGCGGCCACATCGATTCCTGGGATGTCGGCCAGGGCGCGCAGGACGATGGCGCGGCGATCATGGCAAGCCTTGAGGCGTTGTCCCTCATGAAAAAGCTGGACCTCCAGCCGCGGCGCACGATTCGCGTGGCTTTCTGGGTCAACGAAGAGAACGGGAGCCGCGGCGGCGACGCATACCTGGCCTGGGTCGGGGACCAGTTGGCAAACCAAGTCGCGGCGATCGAAATGGATGGTGGGGCCGAAACGCCGAAGGGCTTTGGGGCAGCCGTCACAGGCGCCGCCGACATGGCCTTGCTGGGTCAGATCGGCAGGCTTCTCGATCCGATCGGCGCCGGCGGGATCGACGTTCAAGGAGGCGGCGAAGATATCCGCCCGTTGATGACGGCCGGCGTGCCGGGCCTTGCCGAACACGCGGCCGGGACACACTATTTCGACTGGCACCACACCGAAGCGGATACGCTGGACAAGGTGAACCCTGAGGACTTCCGCAAGAGCGTTGCCGCCATGGCGGTCATGGGCTACGTGCTGGCCGACATGCCGTCGCGCCTGGGGAAGTAATTAACGCTATCGGCCGCCGGCCAAAACGGCGACGAGGCCACCTCGTTCGAGGTCGCCCTTCCCGTCTGGTTTAGCCGGCGGCTGAGAGCAACGAAGCTTTTCGGCCTGATCGCGGGTGGATCGCACCCGTGGCGCGGATCAGTCCCAGCGCTTCAGAAGGTAACTCCCGCGTCGTTCCAGTTCTTTTTCATGAACATGCCGGTCAGCAGGTTATAGAGCTTCTGGGCACCCACCTTTTGCTGAGCCGGGTCGAGTTTCGCGTACAACTCGCCGAACGCCTTCATCTCGATCTGCGTCATCTCCGCCGTCTGTTGGCCGCTGGCTTCCTCAAGTTTCTTGATCTCTTCCGGGCTCTTGCCGGCCAGGGCCGCCGCTCCCACCTGCTCGCGAGTTAGCGGGATCTGCTTGCGCAATGGCGCCGCGGCCTTACTGTCAGCGTCGAGAATCGCGCTGAACTGCTTCTTCTGGTCCTTGGAGAGGCTGCACGCCTCGGTCATCCTGTCGAGCGGCGTGGGTATGGCTGTCGAGGCGCCACCGCCGCCGGTCAAGCCGCCGTTGCCAACGCTGCCATTACCGGGAGGAGTTGGGGCCATCGTGACGCCACCTGCCGGCTCTTGGGCGAACGCGAATCCCGCGGCCAAAGCGCCAATCAATAATAATCTTCCGTACATAAAAATCTCCTTTCGGGCGGACGCCCGGTCACTTACTCTTATGCCAGCCGCCTTGCGCCAGGAACATATCGGCCATCATCTCAAACAGTCGCTGGGCCTTCGCCTTCTGCTTGGCGTCCAAAACGGCAACCGCCTTGGTGAACGCATCCGCTTCGACGCCCAACATCTTCGCGTTCAGCGACGCAAGTTGCTTGGTCGGTTCGTCGGTGTTCCTGCCCTCCGACGCCATTCCGAGGAGAGCCTTCCTCGCAGCGACAATCTGCGGAAGGAGCGGGTTGGCCTGCGTCTGCGCCTGGTCCATAATAGCGTCCACCGCCGTTTTCTGCTCCGGCGTGAGCTTGAACTCATTGGCGATGGCTTCAGACTTGTCGAACTGCTGGAAGCCGCGGCCCATCTGGCCGCCGCCGCCTCTTGCGCCGCCGCCGCCGCCCATCCCGCCGCCGCCGCCTCCGCCGCGTTGTGCGTAACCCAGCGAGGCGAGAAGCGCGGTCAGAACCGCGGCAATAAATACTCTGCGGATCATGAAATCTCCTTAATTATGAAACCGCGGACGCGGAATGCGCCTGCGGCGTTCTGGTGTTTTTGGTTCACTTCGATTAAAACACGTTTCACGGCGCGGCGCATCAGGGAAAGCGTTATTGTGAAGGCATGCCGGCGCATCGGAGAGAATCGGAGGGACGCCTGCCGGCGGCTGCTGCTTCCCAGTCAGTCCGATGGAGCCGGACGGCATTGGCGCTGGCGCTCCTCTTCGCCAGCTTGCCGCTAGCGGGCAAACTCTTCCTCGGCGCCTGGGAGTTCCAGGACGCAACCTTATTATCGTGCCTCTGCGCCATCCTGGCGGCGTATCTCTATATCCGAGGCCGGCGTTTCAGGGTGGCGCCGGACCCCGCCGCTTTGCTGGACGCAGCCATCCACCTCGCCGCCTCCGGGCGAGCGGGCGAGGCAATCGCCCTTCTCACTGAGGCTATTCGCCTGAGCCCCCGCTTGTGGCAGGCACTTCAATATCGCGGTGAGCTGTACCTCCAGCGCGGCTCCCCGGATGCAGCACTGGAGGATTTCGATCGGGCAATCGCTCTGGCGCCAAATGAATCCCACGTCTACGTGTTGCGTGGGTACGCACAAAGCCTCGTTGGCGTGGACGCCAAGAAAACGCCGTAATTCCCGACACTCTGGTCGGATTTTACTACACGGACCTTAACTCCAATGCTTTGTATCATCCCCTGGCGTTTCTCTACATGCGTACTGTTGTATTTTTCTACATCGTCACGGCCAAGTATGAGAGGCGGTATCTATGTGCATGAATATACAACAGATAAAAAGGCTAAAAACGCCGATATTTGGCACTTCCCGTGCCCTAAGAGAGAGCGAAAGGTTGGTACAAAACAATGACGGTCATCCTGGTATTAGCGTTCTTCCTGAGTTTCATCGTTCTCGATTACTTCCTGAACCGGCGCAAAGCAATGGCCACCGTTCCCGTGGCGGCGCCTCAGACAGCCCCGGCCCCGTTGGGCGGAGACTATGTCGATGGCTTCCTTACCCCTGAGCGCGTTTCCTATCACCCTGGCCATAGCTGGCTGGTCCGCGAGCGCAAGAATGTAGTACGCGTCGGCGCCGACGAGTTTGCCGCCGCCCTGGTAGGTAAGGTGGAGAAGATCGAACTTCCCAAACTGGGTCAGTGGATCCGGCAGGGGCAGAAAGTCATGTCCTTCTATCGAAACGGCCAAAAGGCCGAAATGGTATCTCCTACCGAGGGCGAAGTGCTGGAAATCAATACGGAGGTTCTCAACAATCCCAGTCTCCTCAGGCAAGACCCCTACGGCAAAGGCTGGATGCTCGCCGTCCATGTGCCCGACGAAGAGACCACCACCCGCAATATGGTCCCCGATGGTTTGGTTCGCGAATGGATGCGGGAAGCCGTAGAGCGCCTCTACTCCCATCAACCCATGCTTGCCGGCGCCGTGGCGGCGGACGGCGGACGCCCCGCTGACGACCTCCTGGCGGCTCTGCCGGATACTGACTGGAAAGCCGTTACCGGTGATTTCCTCCTCACCGCATAGCCGGCGCCTGTAAAGATTTACTACACTTTTGTGTCGTATTCATGCTAAAAAGAGAGTTGAGGGTCCCTATATGTCTAAAGCCATACTGTACGACAGCACCCTCTGCATCGGTTGCAAGGCTTGCGAAGGAGCTTGCGCGGAACGCTGGGGCCTCCCTTACGACGACAAAATAGCCGCCGAGGAGACCATATCCGCCCACAAACTCACCGCCATCGAGACGCACGGCGACAAGTTCTGCCGGCGTCTGTGTATGAACTGCTTGCAGCCGGCCTGCGTCTCGGTGTGTCCTGTAGGCGCGTTGCAGAAAACCACGCTCGGTCCGGTCACCTACGACGCCGACAAATGCATGGGCTGCCGCTACTGTATGCAGGCCTGCCCGTTTCAGGTGCCCGCCTATGAGTGGAACGCCCAGTTGCCCCGGATGCGCAAGTGCAATGAATGCTTCGAGCGGCAGAGCGCAGGAAAACTGACCGCCTGCGCGGAGATTTGCCCCACGGGCGCCACCAAGAACGGCGACCGCGACGCCCTGATTTTGGAAGCGCAAAAGCGCCTGGCGGATAATCCCAACCAGTATTACCAGAAGATCTACGGACTTAAAGAGGTAGGCGGCACGTCGGTCCTATATCTTTCGGCCGTGCCGTTCGCCCAAATCGGCCTGCGCACCGGCGTGCCGCAGGAGCCGCTCCCGGACACCACCTGGCGCGTTCTCGAATTGTTGCCCGACGTAGTTTCCACGGGAGCGGTCCTGTTGGGCGGCATCTATTGGATCACCAACCGGCGCGACGAGGTGGCCAAAGCGGAGGGTCGGCGGAAATGACGCGGAAGTTACCCAAAATCACGGTCTGGCGCGCGATCTTCGCGGCCATCTTGCTGACTGGCATGTACGCCACGTACTTGCGCGTCCGCTATGGTCTCGGTGGCGCAACCAACCTTAGCGACAAGTTCCCTTGGGGAATCTGGATCGGCTTCGACGTCATGTGCGGCGTGGCCCTCGCGGCGGGCGGTTTTACGCTGGTGGCCATGGTCCACATCTTCAATATCAAGACCTATAGGCCCGTCCTGCGGCCCGCCATTCTGACCGCTTTCCTGGGCTACAGCCTGGTGGTGGTGGGACTCCTCTACGATCTGGGCCGCCCGGACCGCTTATGGCACCCCCTGGTAATGTGGAACCCCCACTCGGTCATGTTCGAGGTAGCTTGGTGCGTCACTCTGTATAGCACCGTCCTGTTCCTGGAGTTCCTGCCCGCGGTCTTTGAGAAATTCGGCCTTCACACGCCCCTCGCATGGATCCACAAGATCTCGGTCCCCCTGATGATCCTCGGCGTGCTGCTCTCCACCCTGCATCAGAGCTCTATCGGGTCCTTGTTCCTGATCGTGCCGGAGAAGGAATACCCCTTGTGGTACTCGCCGCTGCTCCCCGTGATGTTCTTCATTTCCTCGGTGGCAGCCGGACTGGCCATGACCATCTTCGAATCCTGGCATAGCAGCCGGGCCTTCGGACGCGCGCTGGAACTGCCGCTGCTGGCAAGCATGGGACGCGTCCTGGCGGTGGTCATGTCCGTGTATCTCTGGGTGCGCTTCCTCGATCTGGCCCACCGCGGCGTCTTCGGCCTGTTGCTGCGAAACCGCATCGAGACCTGGCTCTTCGCGCTTGAAATCGGCCTCATGCTCGTGCCTACGGTCCTGCTCTACCAGCGTAAGGTGCGGATGCGGCCCGGAGCTCTCTACGCTTGCGCCGTGATGGTGCTCTTCGGCCTCATCGCCAATCGTCTCAATGTCGGCACCACGGGCCTCGAAGCCGGCTCCGGCACGCACTATATTCCGCGTTGGAGCGAGGTGGCAATAACGCTTTCCATCGTGGGCGCGGGCTTCGCCATCTTCCGCGCCGTGGCTCATTACTTCCCCGTTTTCGAAGCGCACTCCGAGGAGCAGGCGCCCCAGGAAATGGGAGAAACGGAGGCGGACGCAGTCGCCATCGGATGAACTTCTTCTCGAAACTCCGGTTGGGCCTGGCCGCCAAGGTGGCGATCTGCGTAATCGCCGGGACGGCGGTTTTCTTCACGTTATTCGGCTTCCTCAACCTGCGGATGGAGCGCTCCTATTCGCGGGATATGGTGGAGCAATCCGCCGAGCGCATCACCGACGTCATTCTGCGCAGCACGCGCTACCAGATGTTGCACAACGACCGCGACGCCCTGCTCAACATCGTCCAGGACTTGGGCAGCGAGCCGGGAATCCAGCGCATCGACCTCTTCAATAAGGATGGCCGCATCACCCTTTCCACCCAGTCCGGCGAAGTAGGCCATGTCGTGGACAAGAGCGCCGAGGGGTGCATCCAGTGCCATCCGGGATCGACGCCGCTCGAAAAACCCTCCAGCGGAGGCCGCGCCCGCGAATTCACGGCAAACGGCGAGCCCATGCTGGGCGTAATGCGGGCCATCTACAACTCTCCGGATTGTTCGAGCGCAGCCTGCCACGTACATCAGGCCAGCCAGCGCGTTCTCGGCGTGATCGACGCCCACCTCTCCCTGGCCGGCGTGGACGCTCAGATACAGCAGCATCAGCGCGCGCTCACCTGGTTCCTGGCGGGCGCAATCGTCTTCGGCTGCGGTTCGGCGGTTCTTTTCATGTGGGTGGTGGTATACCGGCCGGTCAGGGCATTGATCGACGGAACGCATCGCGTGGCCGGCGGCGACATGGCCTACCGCTTGCCCGTCCGCTCGGACGACGAACTCGGGGATTTGGCCGCATCCTTCAACAGGATGACCGAGCAGGTTGCCGGCGTGCAGGCCAAGATCGAAGAACAGGTGCGCCGCAAGACCGCCGAACTGGAGGGCGCTCACAAGTTCCTGCTTCGGTCGGAAAAGATGGCCTCCATCGGGAAACTGGCCGCCACCGTGGCGCATGAGATCAATAACCCCCTGTTCGGCATTTTGACCTACGCGCGGCTCGTATCGCGCGGGCTGAAGAAGCAGGACTTCGCCGGCCGCGACGACCTGGCCGAGCAGCTTGAGACCATCGAACGCGAGAGCAAACGCTGCGGCGACCTGGTGAAGAATCTGCTCACCTTCTCCCGCCAGGCGCCCAGCAATCGCGAACCGAACGACCTGAACGCCATCGTGCGCCGCGCCATTCTGCTGGTCAAACACAAGCTGGATATGCAGGGCATCGAGTTGAAGGAAGACCTGGCGGCGGACCTTCCGCCCGCCCACTGCGACGGCAACCAGGTTCAGCAGGTGGTCCTGGTGCTGCTGGTGAATGCCGCGGAGGCCATGCCCAAGGGCGGCCGCATCGAGGTATCCACCCAATTCGACGGCGGCTCCGAGCAGTGCTCCGTGCGGGTCAAGGATACGGGCGGCGGCATCCCGGAAGACGTCTTACCGCGCATCTTCGATCCTTTTTTTACGACCAAAGAAGACCAGAACCGGACAGGCCTCGGACTGGCCGTGGCGCACAGCATCGTGGAGCAGCACGCCGGAGAGATTTCGGTGCGCTCCGCGCCGGGTGACGGAACCGAATTCACCGTGGCGCTGCCGGCCGCGCTTCCGAGCCGCGACGCTGACGGAGCGGTTGGACAGACGGTCTCGACGGCCCGCAAGGGATAGGTAACAGGAGAAATTATGGCGACTGTAACGGAACCGCCGGTGGCGGCAAGAACCAAGGGTAGAATTCTGATCGTCGACGACGAGTTGGTGGTGCGCGACTCTCTCGGCAAGTGGTTCACCAGCGAGGGCTATGCGGCGCGCCCGGTAGGAGGCGCCCGCGAGGCCCTGGAGACCATCCAGCAAACGGAATTCGACATCGCCCTCATCGATATCAAGATGCCGGGCATGGACGGCATGGAGCTCCAGTCGCGGTTGCGCGAGGCCGATCCCGAGCTGACCGTCATCATCATGACCGGCTACGCGTCCGTCGATACGGCCGTGCAGGCGCTCAAGCACGGCGCCTACGATTACATCACCAAGCCGGTGGACCCCGATGAACTGTCCCACCTGGTGGCCAACGCTCTTGAGCACAAACGGGCGCGTCGCGAAGTGGTGCGCCTGCGCGAGAACCTGCAGGAGGTTTTCCCCTGGACCGAGTTGATCGGCAAGAGCCCTGCCATGAAGAAGGTGGTCGAGCTGATTGAAATGGTGGCGCCCACCGAGGCCACCGTGCTCATCACCGGCGAAAGCGGAACCGGCAAGGAAGTGGTGGCGCGCGCCATCCACGCCGCCGGACCGCGGCGCTACATGCCGATGGTGGCTATCCATTGCGGCGCGCTCACCGAAACCCTGCTTGAGAGCGAGTTGTTCGGCCACGAGAAAGGCGCCTTCACGGGCGCGCAGTACCGCAAAAAGGGCAAGTTCGAGGTCGCCGACGGCGGCAGCGTCTTCCTGGACGAAATCAGCGACATCAGCCTCAAGACCCAGACGGACCTGTTGCGCGTACTGCAGGAAAAGGAGATTGTCCGCGTCGGCGGCAACCAGCCGGTCAAGGTGGATTTCCGCTGCATCGCGGCCACCAACAAGAACCTCGAAGCGCTGGTTAAGGCCGGGACCTTCCGGCCGGACTTGTATTACCGGCTGCACGTCTTCTGCATCGACCTGCCGCCCCTGCGCGACCGCCGCGACGACATCCCGCTGCTGGTCAACCACTTCCTCAACAAGTTCTGCACCGCTACCAGCCGCCCCGTGCCGCAACTTGCCCCGGAGGCGCTCGAAGTGCTGATGCGCCACGACTGGCCGGGCAATGTGCGCGAACTGGAAAACGCCGTCGAGCGCGCGCTGGTGGTGGGGCGCGGCCAGGAAATCCGTCCGGCCGATTTCTCCTTCCAGTTTCAGATGGAAGTACCCACCGGCGGCAGAACGCTGGAGGATATCGAGCGCGCCCACATTGAACGCATCCTGCGCGAGACGCAGCGCAACCTCTCTCGCGCGGCGCGCGTGCTGGATATAGACCGCACCACTCTTTACAATAAGCTCCGCCGATACGGATTGCGGTGAAACCGATTCATCTCATCCCGCTTGCCAACGGAGCCGGCGGCAACGGATCGGGCGCGGAGCCGGATCTGAGCACGCTGGAACACGTGGCCGCCGCGCTGGCGCGCACCTTTCGCACGCCGTGCCGCATCCGGCCCGATACGTTCGACCTGTCGTTCTCGCACGACGCCGGGCGGAATCAATACCACTCCACCGCGATTATCCAGCGCCTGGAGCGCGCCGCCGACCCCGATGCGCGCGTCCTGGGCGTCACCGCCTGCGACCTGTATGTTCCGGTGCTGACCTTTGTGTTCGGGGAGGCGCAGCTTGACGGCAATTGCGCCGTGGTGTCCACCGCCCGTCTGAACGAGGAATTCTACGGCCTGCCGCGCCGCGAAGAACTGCTCCTTGACCGGCTCATCAAGGAAGCCGCCCACGAACTGGGCCACACCTTCGGCCTCCGCCACTGCATGGACTGGCGCTGCGTGATGGCCTCCAGCCACGCCGTGGAACGCCTGGACGTAAAGGGCGCGGATTTCTGCAGGAGTTGCAGGAAAACCGTGGTGGAAGACGGGTATTGGTAGAGGGCGGTCAGACCAGACGGTCGTATTCGGCGTGGCTGCCGATCAGGTCGTCGAGCGGCAGGGTTTGACCACATTCGTCTTCTGCGAGGGCCTCGCGCGCCATTCGCCGGATCACATCGCGTTTCTCGGCGAAGCGCGTCTTCCAATCGTCCTCGTCTGCTAGTGACGCGAGGATCTGCTCCGCTATCGCATCCTGCTCATCTTGAGGCAGCGCGACGACTTTTTCCAACGCCCTCTCCAGTAACGTCGCCATGCCTCAATTCTATCAGTGGAGGGCGGCGAAATTCAGTTCGCGGCCGGTCGCTCCGCACGATCGACCATCAGTACCTCGACCGGTCCCTTGGCCGGCTCAAGCTTCAGCCCAAGCTGTTCCTCGAGCGCGGCGAAGATGTTCAAGAGGTTGCGGTCGGAAGCAGGCCTGGCGCCGCCCGGATCGTCCGGCCCTCCGTAACCAGGGAATCCCATCAGGGCGTCGTCTGGAACGAAACTCAGATGAAGATCGAACTCGCCTGTGAATCCGGTCTGGTCTAATACCGGCCGGCCCAGCGCCATGGCGAGCTCCCTGATGACGTCCGCCATGTGAACCTTGCTTCCTTCCATTCGCAGGCCTGTGGGTTCCATGACCAGGGGAACGTAGCCGCAGTCCACCTTCCCCGGAACATAGTGCGGCGTCGTGCCGGGCGGAAAAGAAACGCACTCTACGTCCTTCGGCGGCGGCAGTTTGAGACCGCCCTTTGCCGCCGTCAAGTCGTAGATTGGGAGATCCCTCGTTTCCCGGTGGAGCGCCAGCTTGAACCTGTCGGCCAGAAGCGTTTGCAGCATGAGCCACGCGTGCTTCGGATCGGTGGGGATCTCCGGTTTGGCCTCGATATCGTAGCCGACGGAATCCATCCAGGACGGACCTCCAACCACCTGGGAGGCCAGCAGGGGGAGTGAGTGGCCCAGCAGGCTGTCGTCGTAGTCCGCGTACGCAAATTGAATGAGGAGCTTCAAGGACGCGTTCGTCGCGGTCAGCCGCCCGCCCGGTTGGTAGCCGGCGCCCATCGGGTGTTGCGTGCGTTCATTCCAGTTCGAAGGATTCTGCTTGATCGACGCCACGGCAAACGCGGGATGCGCTTCCGGCTGGCCGAACAATCCGTGAACCGCGGCCACCGGCAGAACCGCCGCTACGAGGACCAGGCGTTTCACCCACGGCTGCCAGACGAGCCCTTGCATCGCCCTCATATCGAGCGTCCCTTCTCTTCAGCCTAGCAAAGGAGGCCTTACCCCGGCCCCGCGAACCGATACCCGATCCACGGCTCCGTCAGAATATACTTCGGCTTCGCCGGATCGGCCTCAATTTTCTTGCGCACCTGATTCACGAAGACCCGCAAATACTCCGGCTCGTCGCCGTAGTCGGGACCCCACACCGATTGCAGCAGCTCCCGGTGCGGCACCGGCTTGCCGGCGTGCGCCACCAGGTACCGCAGCAGCTCGAATTCCTTGGGCGTGAGCCGCACGTCCTTGCCTTGCGCGCGAACGTGGCGGGCCTCAAAGTCAATTTCCAGGCCCGGCGCCGTAAAGGTGTGCGGGCCGCCATCCGGTCCCGAAGGCGATCGCCGCAGCGCCGCGCGAATCCGTGCCAGCAGCTCTTCCATGCCGAAGGGCTTCGTCACATAGTCATCGGCCCCGGCATCGAGCGCCGCCACCTTATCCTTCTCCGTGTTCCGTACCGAGATGATAATCACCGGAATGTCCGACCCAGACCGCAAGGCGCGGCAGGTTTCGAGACCCCCCATGCCCGGCATGTTCATATCCAGCAGCACCAGGCTGGGGATCTCCAAAGAGACCTTCTCCCGCGCTTCCTCTCCGGTGCGCGCCACAATCACCTCGTAGTTGTGGCCTACCAGCGTGGCTTTCATCACGCGGCGGATCTGCGGGTCGTCGTCCACTACCAGGATTCTGCCCAGGCTCAAGCGCCGCCGCCTTTGCTCGCCGGAAGCGAAAAATAGAAGACCGAGCCTTGTCCCGGCTCGCTTTCCACCCAAATGCGTTCCCCGTGCGCTTCCACAATGCCCTTCGCGATCGCCAGACCCATGCCGGTCCCCTTGGTTTCGAAACGGTGCCGCCGGCCGCGGAAGAACTTGTCGAACACGCGGGCACGCTCGTTCTCTTCGATTCCGGGACCGCGGTCCCCCACTCCGATCACAATTCTCTCACCTTCCACGCCGGCCGAGAGCGTGATGGGCGATCCATCGGGCGAATACTTCAGCGCATTCTCGATCACCTGTTTGAGCGCCTGCGCGATGAACTCCGGGTCGGCTTCTGCCGCCGGCAGACCTTCCGGCACGCGGAGCGCGATGGGCCGCCCCTTGAGCGCCGCGTTCAGTTCCAGCATGGCGGAAGAAATCAACTCCGCCGCCGAGATGGGCCGTTTCTCGAGGTGCAGCTTGCCGGCTTCAATGCGCGCCATCGCCACCACTTCCGCCGCCAGGCTGTTCAGGCGGTCGGCTTCCTCGTCGATAATGGTGAGCAACTCGCGGTCGGCCGCCGCGCTCGCTCCCAGCAGGGCGGTAACCGCGGCTTTGATGGAGGTGAGCGGCGTCTTGATATCGTGCGCCAGGGAATCGAGCAGCGCCGATTTCAAGACTTCGCTTTGGTGCGCGGCCTCCGAGTGGCTTGCGTCTTCGAGCGCGCGCGCCTTTTCGATGGTGATGGCCGCCAGGTTTACAATCGCGCGAATGGTCTGTTCGGATGGCAGAGGTCCGACCAGCCCGACGCTTCCCAGCGGCCGCATGCCCAACCGGACGGGCGCCACCGCCGTCGCGTGCGCCGCGTCGAGCGACAGGTCGTCGATTTCCGCCGCTGTGCGCAGGTCGTGGTCAGTCACCGGTTTGCTCTCCGGCCCGGTGCGGAAGACCTCATCGGCCGGCCCATAGTAGAAGGCCGCCGCGCCGCACCCGAACACCTGCACCACCCGGTTGATGAACTCTCGGATGGTCTTGCGCGGGTTGCCGCTCAGGATCATGGCCTGCACCAGGAGATACAGGCGCTCGATTTCCAGGCGCCGCGCTTCCGCATCGGCGGCCCTGCGCCGGGCGTGCGCGGAAAGCTGGCTGGCTGTCACAGCCGTCACCAGGAAGGCCCCCAGCGCCACCCAATTCTGCGGATCTGCGATGGTCAGTTGGCCGTAGGGCGGCAGGAAGAAGATATTGAAACCGAGCGTGGCCGCCACCGAGGCCGCGATGGCCTCAGCCAGTCCCCAGCGCGCCGAGATTCCCAGGATGGCCAGCAGCAGCGTCAACGCGACGGTGGTATTGTTCACCCCGATCCAAAGATGATAGAGCGCGAGGATCGCCGCCACGATCAGCAATGACGCGGCGAATCGAATGGCCTTCATATTCGGCGGCAAAGCCGCGGGTCTATCTTCGCGGGCCGCGCCCGCGCGACATAGGGCGGCGCGCTTCGGGAACGTAAGCCGGTTCGGGCAGGCTGGCCATTCCGGCGGGATAGACCACCACGTGGCGGGCCGGACCCGACCCGCCGCTTTCGCTTCGGATGGTGGGCTCGTTGCGCAAGGCCAGGTGAATCACGCGGCGCTCGCGGCTGTTCATGGGATTGAAACGGAAAGGCTCGCCGGTCCGCTTGACTTTCTCTGCGGCCGTCAGCGCGCTGAGCCGCAATTCCTCGATGCGGAGCAGCCGGTAGTCGTTGGCGTCGAAGGCAATCCGCGAGTGATGCTCGGACGGCATCCGCAGCATCTCCATGGTGACGTGCTCCAGGGCCAGCAGAAGCTCGGCGCGATTGGAGAGCAGCAAATCGACGTCCGGACCGGAGAACTTCAGCGCGACGTCCGGGGTCTCGACGTCGCCCTCCGCCGGCTCCACGTCGTCCATCTTGTAAGTGACATGAAAACCCCCGTTCCGGAGGGTGGGCCGTAAGAAATCATCGATACGGGGGCCAATCGTGGCAACGGTGTATTTTCGCTCGCTCACACGTTATTTCCTGACGTTCTTTTTCTTTGGGGGTTCCACCGACCGGGCGGCATCGTCCGCAACCGAGGTCTGGTTGAAAAACCACTGCTGCCCCATGCTTACCAGATTGCTGGTCAAGTAGTATAACACCAGGCCGCTGGGGAAATTGTAGAACATGAAGCCGAAGATCAGCGGCATGAACATCATCATCTTCTGCTGGCTGGGATCGCCGGTCGGCTGAGGCGTCATCTTCTGCATGATGAACTGGCTGGCGATCATGATGATCGGCAGAATGTGAATGGGGAGTTGCTCCGCCTGGGACAGGTCCTTCACCCACAGCCAGTTCGCGCCGCGCATTTCCACCGAAACCCGGAACACCGTGTAAAACGCGAAGAAGAACGGAATCTGCAACAGCATGGGGAAGCACCCGCCCATGGGATTCACCCCGTTTTTCTTGTAGAGGTCCATCACTTCCGCGTTCTGGTCGGCTTTCTTAGGGTCGCGGAGGCTGACGTTCTTGTACTTCGCGTTGATGACGTCGATTTGCGGCTTCAGAGCCTGCATTTTCCGCATCGACTTCATATTGGAGAGCTTGACCGGGAACAGCATCATGTTCAACGCGACGGTGACCGCCACGATGGACCAGCCGAAACTGTGGACGAATGCGTCGTTGAACCAGTTGGTGAGCAGGAACAAAGGCTTGGCCAGAAGCGCCATCCACCCGAAATTGATCATCTGCTGGAGTTTCGGGTTGATGCGGCTGAGCATGTCGTAGTCTTTGGGACCTACGAAGAGCTGGAACGTGTTCTCCGGTTCGCCGTCGGAAACCGCGACGCCGGCGTAGGGCGCGGCGGTCGTGCTAAGGGCTGTCGGGACGTAGTCGGTAAACGTGGTCTCCCGTATGGCGACGTTTGGCGGAGGCAGGAAGACAGCCGCGAAATACCTGTCGGCAAGACCGGCGAACGAGTAGTTGCCGGTTGAGGAGATCGGCCCGCTCTTGGCCGCCGTGGGCCGCGGTTCGTTGAGCTTGTTGTCCGGCACGTCGAAATACAGCGCGTGGCTGTTGGCCGCGGCGTCGGACAGTCCCAAATCGCCGAAGCCGCCGCGCCACTCAATCAGGTTCGGAAGCGGCGCGCCGTTGAGAGTCACTTCGGCGGAGACCTTCGAAATATAGCTGTCCTTCTCGAAACGGAAAGTCTTCCTGGCAGCCACATGGCCATTCGAGAATGTGTAGGTGACACCCAGGCCGTCGGGGTCCTCCGCCGCCTGGTAGTACGCCCAGTTGACGATCTTGGTGGTGGCATCCTGGCCGGGAATATAGAACGAGAACGGGTAGTCCATTCCCGCGGCCGTGTTCACCAGGTCCAGCGTCTTTTCGTCGTTGCCCTTGTACTTCTTGAGCTTCCAGCTCCGCACGGTCGCGCCCTGATTGCTTAGCTGGATGGTGAAGAATTGCGTGTCGATGACCAACGGCGGGAGCGTGTATTGGGCCGTCGCCGGCGACGTGGCGGCTGCCTTGCCCTCTTCGGCCGGGGCAACCTGGGGAATTGGCGCGGTGGGCGCCGCGGGAACCGTTTCGGTTGCAGCGGACTGCGCGGTCTTGGTAGGGGCCGGCGGCGGAGACTTAATCAGATACGGCGTCAGGAACATCACCGCGCCTGCCAGCAGAACCGCCAGCAGGGTCCGGATCTCCATGGACATTTCTTTGGGCGGTTGTCCAGAGCCGCCGCCACTTCCTACCGTTTCCTGCATTCTTCCATCTCGTTCTGTAAGACGAGCCTCCAGGCCCGCCTTGTTCCCGGCCAATCGTTCTTCATCCTACCGTACCGGGTCGAACCCGCCGGAATGAAACGGATGGCAGCGCGCCAGGCGCTGCAACCCCATCCAAATTCCCCTGGCCGCACCGTACCGCTCCACGGCCTCCCGCATATACTCCGAACAGGTCGGATGAAAGCGGCAGGCGGAAGGCAGCGCGGGGGAGACGAAACGCTGGTAGAAGCCAAGCGGAGCAATTATGACCCATTGCAGCGCAGAAACAGCTTCTCGACTTCGCGGCGCAACTCCGCTACCGGAGCGTTCAACGCCTTGCGCCGTGGATTGATGACGAGGGAGCACTGTGGGTTCAACTGGTCGAGGAGCAGGCGGACGGCCTCGCGGACCCGCCGTCTGACCCGATTCCGTACCACCGCCTTGCCCAGCGCGCGTGGCGTTGTAAATCCGATGCGAGGACCTTCCGGCTGCGCCTCGCGGACGCAGAATGCCGCGAACAGAGGCCCGGCGTACCGAGCCCCGGTGTCGTAGACCCTTCGGAAATCCTTCGACCGCAGCAGACGAACACGTTTAGGAAAACCAGGGATGGAGACTACCTTTCGGAGCTGACAGTGAGTTTCTTGCGCCCACGGGCGCGGCGGCGCGCGAGCACCGCACGCCCATTCTTGGTCTCCATGCGGCTGCGGAATCCATGCGTCTTCGCCCGATGGCGGTTGTTTGGTTGAAATGTGCGCTTCGGCATTCTAGTTCAAGTACTTAGTATACCCGACCCGGCAGAGCCTCCGCAAATCGCTTGCGCGCGGTGCATCTTGCCCGTACTCTGATTGTCTATGGACCCTGGCCGCCGGTTCCCGTTGCGCCGCACGCTGGCCGCACTTCTCCTGTTCGGCTCGGCATTCGGCTATGTCGAGGCCGCCGTCGTGAGCTACCTGCGCGATCTGCATGAGCCTGCGCGGCAGCGGTTCTATCCGGGCCGTCCCGCCGGCCAACTCTTTCCGCTGGTGACGTTGGAACAGCTCCGCGCGGCCGGGCCGGTGCAGTCGAAGACGCTGGCTATCGAAATCGTGCGAGAGGCGGCCACAATTGTGATGCTCGGCGCCGTCGCGCTGGCCGTCGCCGGGACCGGCGGACAGTGGGTTGCGGCGTTTGCTGTTGCCTTCGGGATATGGGATATCGCCTTTTACGTCTTTCTGAAGTTGCTCTTGGGCTGGCCCGCGTCGGTATTCACGTGGGATATCCTATTTCTGATCCCGGCGCCTTGGACCGGTCCGGTGCTGGCGCCCGCGCTGGTGTCGATCGCGATGGTTGGGGCGGGCATACACCATTTGTGGCGCGACGCGAGCGGCGCGCGAGTCCGGATCGGTGGCGTGCGCGGGCTTGGAATCGCGTCCGGCGCCGCCCTGATCCTGGCATCGTTCCTCATGGAATACCGGCGCGTCATGGCCGGCGGGATGCCGCATCCGTTCCACTGGGGCGTGTTCGGCGCGGGCCTGGCGCTGGGGATCTTGAGCTATGCAAGCGGAGGCTGGAGAGTGGAGTCCTAAGCGTCACTTCGGGTCGTGCGGCGGCACCGTCCAAAGGTACAAATGGCGGCTCAGGAACGCGTTGTCGTCCTGGTTGCCGACCATGACTTCCTTGTCGGCCTTCCAATCGCCCATATCGAAGGTGTTGGAGACAATGCGCGTACCGGGCTTCAAATCCTGCAGCAGCTTGGGGCGGAGCTTCAGATTGACGCTCGATAACAGGAACAGGGTCACCACGCTGGCCTCGTGAATATCGGCTGTGAACAGATCGCCCTCTTCGAACCGGACCAGGTTTTCCACGCCGGCCGTCTTGGCGTTCGCTTTGGCCTCGCCGATGCGCACGGGGTTGATGTCGATTCCGAGAGCATGAGCGCCGTATAGCTTGGCGGCGGCAATCACGATGCGGCCGTCTCCGCAGCCCAGGTCGTAAACGATATCGGTCTTCTTGACGTCGGCCAGCTTGAGCATCGCCTGAACGGCTTCGTCGGTTGTGGGCACGTAAGGCACGTCCGGTACGCGCGCCGGCTGATCGGTCTGCGCGCCGGCCGCCGCCGCGGTAAGCATCGCGAGAACCAGACACGAACCAGGGATCGATTTCCTCGGTAGCATCGTTCAACCTCCTGTTACCTGAGAATATCGCAACTGGCCTGGACCCGCGCCGGTGGGGCAGCCATCGTCTGGCGCTATGGCTTCGCGTCGTCCGCCGGCGCCGCCAGGAGGCGGTATTCGATCTTGCGCAATCCCCCAGTGGTGGAGTAGGTTGCAAAGCCGAAGGGGGCTGACATCTCGATATCGCCCGGGCGGAGGCTCAGCTTCCGCCCCGCCAATTCCACCCCGATGATTTGTTCTTCGCCGATCCAGGCTTCCACCACCTCGTCGGTCACCCGCAGGCGGAACGAGTACCACTGGCCATTCACGAATTGCGCCACCGTGGCTGTCTCGTTCTCCGACGCGTCGTTATCGTCCAGGCTCGAGAGACCCACCACGTTGCCGCCCCAGCCGCCGTTGATCCAGGTGAGGAACGAACCCCCGACCGGAAACGTAAGGCCCGCAAAGAAATCGTACCCGGCCAGGCGGACCGCCTCGAAACGGACCTCGTAATTGGACTTGGGAAACCAATAGACCCAGTTGACGCCCGTCATGGCCCCGGTTCCTAGGATCAGGCTCCCGTCCTGGACGCTTACCTTGCCACGCGCCGCGAACGCGGTTTCCTTCCAGCCGGTCAACGTCTTACCGTCGAACATGGATTGCCATTCGCCCACCGGCGGCCGGTCCGCTGCCTGCGGCGGATTGGCGGGCGCGCTCGCATTCTGAGCGGCGGCGCACAGTACCGCGGCCATCAGCGGCGCCGCCAGCCGCAATCCGCGATGCACAATGGTGGACGCCATAGAGCAATTATAGTCGCGCAGGCTACAATACCTCCTATGATCGTCGTTCACGTCTCCGTTCACGTCAAAGCCGAGCGCGTCGAGGAGTTCCGGCGGGCCACGGTGGAAAACGCCCGCAACAGCGTGCAAGAGCCTGGCGTTGCGCGTTTCGACGTCCTGCAGCAGGCGGACGACCCAACGCGCTTCGTGCTGGTCGAAGTCTATCGCAACCCCGAAGCCCCCGCGCAGCATAAAGGCACCGCGCACTACCAGGCCTGGGCCGCCGTGGCTCTGGACATGATGGCGGAGCCGCGCACCCGCTCGATTTACGCCAACATCTACCCCGCCGACGAAGGCTGGTAGGCGTCCATGCGGTTCGAATTCGCCACTGCCGCGCGCATTCTTTTCGGCGAGGGCATGATGCGCGAGGCCGCGCCCGCTGCCGCCGCCATGGGCCGGCGCGCCTTGCTGGTGACCGGCGTTTCGCGGGAACGCGCGGCGCCCCTCGCCGCCCTTCTTGAAGCCGCCGGCGTTTCCTGCGTCCCTTTTGCCGTCCCGGGCGAACCTGCCGTGGAACTGGTGCGTGCCGGCACGGTATACGCGCGCGGCGAACAATGCGATTTGGCGATTGCCATGGGCGGCGGCAGCGCCATCGACGCCGGCAAGGCGCTGGCCGCCATGCTCGCCAATCCCGGCGATCCGCTGGATTACCTGGAGGTGATCGGCGCGGGACGGCCGATTGAGCGCTCCTCCGTTCCGTTCATCGCCATCCCCACCACCGCCGGAACCGGTTCCGAGGTCACGCGCAACGCCGTGCTGGCCTCGCCCGCGCACCGCGTCAAAGCCAGTCTCCGCAGCCCCGGGATGCTGCCGCGCCTGGCGGTGGTCGATCCGGAACTCACGCTCGATCTGCCGCGTTCCATCACCGCCTCCACCGGTCTCGACGCGCTCACGCAATGCATCGAGCCCTACGTCTCCGTGCGGGCTAACCCGATGACCGACCTGGTTTGCGTGGAAGGCATTCGCCGCGCAGCCGCCGCCCTGCCGCGCGTTTGTGAAAACGGACGCGACCGCCCGGCGCGCGTGGAGATGGCGTGGGTGAGCCTGTTGGGAGGCATGGCGCTGGCCAACGCCGCACTGGGGGCGGTACACGGTTTCGCGGCGCCTATTGGCGGGATGTTCGCGGCCCCTCACGGCGCAGTCTGCGCGGCCCTGCTGCCCTACGTCATGGAAATGAACGTCCAGGCCCTGCGGGCCCGCGACCCTGGCGGCGAGCCCCTCCGCCGCTATGACGAGGTCGCGCGCCTGCTCACCGGCCGGCCTCATGCCGCCGCTGAAGATGGCGTTCGCTGGGTGGCGGCCCTGTGCCGCAAGCTGGAGGTTCCACCCCTGCGCAAGTATGGCGTTGCCGACGCTGAGATTCCGGATCTGGTGGCCAAAGCCGCCCATGCCAGCAGCATGAAAGGCAACCCCATCGTCCTGACCGCCGACGAGTTGCGGCAGATCGTTTCCGCCAGCCTGTAACGGCCGATCTTGGGCGTCTTGCCCAAAACCAGAGGTGGGGCCATCTGGAATCAGCACGTTACGGGTTCGATTTGGGCATTTGCCCAAAATCGGTGGGGAAAGCGCTTTCGCCTGCCTCTTGCCCGCCTTGAAAATGTGCCCTCAGCGAACCTTCGTCACGCGCAGAAGCCAGTCCTTGGACTGGAGCGAGCCAGGGTAATCGTCCGGCGCTCCGAAAATCCGTATGGCCCCGCCGGATACCTCACCGTGGGCGCCTTCCTTCTGGTTCACCAGGTCGGTCCAGGTGAAACGGAACTTGTCGGTTGGCGAGGAGGGCCGCAGGTCGAGCTTCAGCGTGCCTCCCCAGCGGGCGTAGGCCAGATACTCCTCGCCGGGGACGGCGGAACAATACCTCGCGGCGTATTCGGAAACCAGCTCGGGATGCGGTTCGAGCTTCCACCACTCCATGCCTTGCAGCAGTTTCGCCATGAACCCCATGGAATTGGCTCCGGGGTAATGGATGGTATCCACATCCGCGGGATCGATGGGGTAAGATCCCAGCCGAGGCGGGCCGGGGCGGTCGGGGTTCGGAATATAGGCCCACCACTGGTGGCCGCCTCCGTAGGTGTGGCCGGCCGCGCCGGATAGGAACGCCGACCACGCGGCGAAGCGGATATCCTCGGCCGGCGCGCTGCCCACGATGAACTCGTACCAGGTTTCGGTTACCAGGATAGGCTTGGCCGGCGCGCGCGCGTGTAATCGGCCGCCACAATCCGGGGGACCAGCTCGTTTCTCCACTTGCCATGGCCGGCCTGGCTTTGGTTGAAATCGAGCCACGGCTCATTGTGCAACTTTTCTCCCGTGGACCACTGCTGCGAATCGCCCATATCCCCGCCGGACCAGCCTGGCGGAGTGTTGTGCACGCCGATGACGTGCCGGTAGGGGTCCTCAGTGCGCATCAAGGCGCCGAGATCCTTCCAGAATTGCAGGCCCATGCCGCCATAGTCGTACATGTTATATTCCCCGGCGACCGTCCAAACCACGTTGTAAGCGGCCAGGCGCTCGACCACGTAGCGCGCCCAGCGGCGCACCTTCTCGGGGCCGGCCTGGGTGTTGAGATTGCGGGCGCTCCACCAGGGGTGGATCCAGACCGTCAGTCCCTTGCTGTTAGCGTAAGCCACCATCCGCTCGGCTTGGTGGATCTGGTCGAAATCCGGGGTGTCGTAGGCGCTGCCCAGCATATTAATGCCGTTATTGGCGCCAAAAAAGAACTGGCCCGCGGTAAAGCCCTGCTGCGCCCTGCCGTCCACCACCTGCTGAAAGCGGGCGAATGGGATGTTCTTTCCACCCCACGCCCACCACGTGTCGGCGATCCACAGCAACGGCGTCCCGTCGGCGTATTCGAAGTATCTTCCAGCGCGGGGGCCCTCTTTGGCGACGCGGATGAAGCCGTGGCGCGTGGGGTTGGCAGCCTTCTGTTCCGCGGTCCATGCGTCGCATTGGAAATTGCCCTTTACGGCGTTGAGGCCGGCGTCGCTCGACGTCGCGGAGTAGGACCACTCGCCTGAAGCCGGCGGCGCGAAGCGGGCTTTCCAGGTCTGGCCGCCATCCCAGAAGCCCGCCGCCGTATACCGCATTCCGCGAGCCTCGCCGGTAACGCCGGTGAACGTCACCGAAACATACGGTTTGCCGCCCTCCGGCAGAGCGTCCACGTAGGCGTTGCCGAAAGAGGCCTTAGCCGTCATCTCGACTTCGAACGGCTCCCATTGGCCGGCGGTCCTGGCGGACTGGGCGGCGGCCGGAATGGCGCAAGACGCCGAGAGGACGATCAGACCCAGAAAGCGATTTCGCATCGTCGACCTCCGGATGTCGATAGCTCATGTTAGCCCACGAGTGCAGCGTCCGAAAATTGGCGGGCCAGTTCCGGAGGCCGATGGGACGGACCCTCCGATTTCCGGCGCGGGGTGGCGGGCGGACACGCTCGCGGGCCCCCCAGGTCGTCCCGGCCTTCGAAAAGTCGGCTCGACAGCCGACTCTGCAAGCCTGGCGGCTCGCGCCACGGGTCGGAATCGCCTTCCGCGCCGCTCCGCCGTGGTACGTTGAGCTTCATGACGTGGCTGACATGGTCCCTGCTTTCCGCATTGTTCGCTGCCGCCACCGCAATCCTCGCGAAGGTCGGCGTCACCGGAATGGATGCGAATCTCGCCACGGCGGTCAGGACTTCCGTCGTCGTGGCATTTACATGGCTCCTTGCCTACGCCACCCGGCAGCCGGGGGGATTTGAGGCCTTGTCGGGCAAGTCCTGGCTGTTCCTGGCTCTTTCCGGCTTGGCAACTGGCCTCTCCTGGGTTTGCTATTTTCACGCTCTGCAGGTGGGTCCAGCATCACGCGTTGCGCCGATCGACAAGCTGAGCGTCGCCCTGGTGATCGTTTTCGGCGCTTTGTTCCTGGGAGAGCGGCTGACTTGGGGGAAAGGCATCGGCGGCCTCCTGATTGTCGCCGGGGCGATTACGATCGCGCTCGACTGAGAGGCCGGGCGACTGGAACCCAAGTTGCTGATTCGGGAGCCGCATGAAACGATTGCGAGGCGGGGTCGAGGAGTGATGGGGCGGCGAATGTGCGCGGCCTTCACACCTGTGATCCGGACCGCTCGTTGTTGCGCGCCCCGAAGATCCGCTAGAATAATGGCTTACCGTATCGAAGCGGCAGTGACCGTCCAGGGGTTTTTCCCGATTCACGGAGCGGAATGGAAAGGTGTGTTCGCATGAGTGCGCTTCAGAGCGTACGTGTGCTCGCAATGTCGGTTTGCCTCGCGGCGGCGTGGACGCCTCAGATCGCCGCGCAGACGGCCCCCGCGGGCGCGCCCGCTCCTCAGACCCCGCCTGCCCAGCCCGCGCCCGGTCCGCAGACTCCGCCCGCCCAGCCCACGCCCGCGCAACAACAACGGAACCCGTTTGAGAACGTTCCGCGGGAGACGCCGGTGCAGCCGCCGGCCCAGCCGGCCACTCCGCCGCAGACTGCTCCGGCCCAGCCGGGGCAGCCGTCTCAGCAAGGCCTTCCCGCCCAGCCGCAACTGGAACAGCCCAAGCCGCCCCAACTTCCGGCGCAGGCGGGCCAGTATATCGAGGCGGTCGAATTCCGCGGTTTGCGCCGCGTGCCCCTGGACACGGCGAAGGCGCTCATCCAGACCAAGGCCGGCGACTTGTACAGTGAAGAGATCTTGCGGCGCGATTTCATGCAGTTGTGGAATAGCGGGCGCTTCGACGATCTTCGCATCGAAGCCGAGCCGGGGAATGCGGGCCTGCTCATCCGGTTCGTGGTGATCGAGCGCCGCGTCATCCGGAGCATCGACTACGTAGGCATCAAATCGATTTCGGTATCCGACATCCTGGACCGCTTCAAGGAACGCAAGGTCGGGCTGGCCGTGGAGTCGCAGTACGATCCGAACAAGATCCAGCATGCCGCCATCGTCCTGAAGGAGCTATTGGGCGAGCACGGTCATGAGTATGCCTCGGTGAATCCGGTGGTCGAGCAGGTCCCGCCCGCCTCCTTGAAGGTTACTTTCCAAATCGACGAAGGGCCCACGGTGAAGGTGGGGAACATTACGGTCATCGGCAACCGCTCATTCAAGAGGGACTGGGTGGTGTGGCAGATGGCGGACCTGAGGCCTTACGGCATCCCCCATTCGCCGATCTTATCGAACGTCTTCGCCAGGAGTTATGACGTCATCAAGTTGGAAGACGACACGGAACGCATTCGGATGGGCTACCTGAACCAGGGCTTCTTTAAGGCTAAGGTGGGGAACGAGTCCGTCACAATCGTCCGGCGGGGCGGTTCGGGCTGGCGCCTTCCGCTGGTCATGATGAACATGGCGCACATCGACGCCGACATCACCATTCATGTGGACGAAGGCCCGCAGTACCATCTGCGGAACGTCTATTTCCAGGGAGTCAACCTGTTCAAAACGCCCGACGCCCTGATGCGGCCGCTGTTCAAGATGGGGCCGGGCGACGTGTTCTCGGCCGATAAGCTCAAGAAGGGCATGGAAGAGATGCGGAAGCTGTACGGCACGTACGGCTATATCGACTTCTCGCCCGATCCGAATCCCGATTTCATCCCGGATACCAACCAGGTCGATCTGACGATTACAGCGGACGAGGGCAAGCAATTCTTCATCCGGCGCATCGATTTCCAGGGGAACCAATCCACGCGCGATAAGGTGATCCGCCGCGAGTTGTATCTGGACGAGGGCGACATGTTCAATATGAACCTCTGGAACCTGAGTATCATGCGCCTGAACCAGCTCGGATATTTCCAGGTGATGAAGGAGGAAGACGCCACCCAGGTCAGCAGGGTCCCGAACTCGGATACGGTGGACATTACCCTCAAGGTGCAGGAGCGCGGGAAGAATGCCATCGGACTGAACGGCGGCGTTTCCGGCCTCGCGGGCAGCTTCGTCGGCTTCAATTACTCCACCAACAACTTCCTGGGGCTGGGCGAGGTGCTTTCGCTCGATGCGCAGCTTGGTACGCGGCAGCAAATGATCAGTCTGGGATTCACGGAGCCGTACCTCCTTGACAAGCCCATCCAGACGGGATTCAACGTGTACCTGCGGAGGTTCAATTTCAACCAGGCCCGCGAGGCATCGATCCTGTCCGGACAGAACCTGATTCCGCTATATGAGAACCTGGGACCGCAGAACCTGTTGAATTACACCCAGAACAGCAAGGGGTTCACCACTTCCCTCAGCACGCACCTGCGGCGCAGTTTCGCGCAGGTCGGCCTCACGTACGGCTACGACGTTTCGAGCATCGTCACCCAAACCACGGCGGCGTTGAATTATTTTACGTATCTCAATTTCGCGGGGATCAACGGGCCCAACTCGCTCAGTGGGATCAAGACCAGCCACGTCGCGCTGTCGTATAACTACAACACCGTGAGCAACCCGTATTTTCCGACCGGAGGCCACAGCTTTTTCTTCTCGACCGATTTCGCCGGCGTAGTTCTGGGCGGCAACGTCAACACGATCCGTCCGTCCGTCGAGTACAAGTACTTCCATACGTCGCCGTTCAGCAAGAACCAGGTTCTGGCGTTCCACGTCCTGGGCTCGATGATCAGCGGCTACGGTGGAAGGGTGGCGCCGCCGTTCGCCCGCACGTTCATCGGCGGCGAGATGGACATCCGCGGATTCCAGGACTGGGGCATCACGCCCATTGCGTTTATTCCGACCACACAATCGGTCCCGCTGCTGAACGCCAACGGCACCAACCGCACGCAGACCGTGATTAACAATGGCGTCGTCTCGCAGGCGGGAGTTTACGAGACGGTCCCGAGCTACCAACTGATCACGCCCGGGGGCGACTCGCATGTGATTTCGAGTTTCGAATACCGCATTCCGATCGTACCCAATGTAGTAACGCTCTCAGCGTTCTTCGACGCCGGCGTCGATAAGATCCTGCTGAGCCACCAACTCGCGCTCGAAGCCTCCCATATTGCGGGCCTGAACCAGGAGTTCCCCCAAGCCGGCTTCGCGGACGACGTGAGGATCATCGCGGGGACGCAAAGGCCGAGGGCTTCGACCGGTCTCGAGATTTCGATCAGGCTGCCGGTGGTCCAGGCGCCATTCCGCGTGTACTTCGCTTACAATCCGTCGTGCGTGCGGGAGTACCTGCAGCCGCCCATCGTGGCCGACCGGTCGTTGTTCCCCAATTACGCGAGTTTCACGAACGCGGCAACCTATGTCGGCGAGGCCATCCCGTTTTTCGAGAAGCGGACGTTGTTTCGTTTCACGATTGGCAAGTCGTTCTAAGCACAGGAGCCAGTCATGATGTTATTCTCACATTTAGGAGTTTGCAGCTTGAACAAGAAATTCGCCGTTTTACCCGCTTTGGTCCTGGGCTTCGCCATGCTGGCGAATTCCCAGACCCCCGCCCCCGCTCCGGCCGCCGCCGGTCCCCCTCCCACCAAGATCGGGATCATCAATGCGGAGGGGGCCATCGTCGCCACGAAAGAAGGCCAGAAGGCCATGGATGAATTCCAGAAGACGGTCGTGACGCCGAAGAAGGATGCCCTCGACAAATTGCAGGCCACCATTCAGGCGGACACCGACAGGCTGCGCAAGGGATCGGCCACCATGAGTCTGGACGCGCAGAAAAAGCTGCAGGCCGACATCGACGCCAATACCAAGACCTTCACCCGCACGCAGGAGGACGCCCAGGCCGAAGTCCAGGACCAACAGGGCAAAATCTTTCAGGAACTGGGGACCAAGATGATGACGATCCTGGCGAAGTACGGGACCGACAATGGGTTTGCGGTGGTTCTGGACGTGAGCAACCAGCAGACGTCGGTTCTTTGGGCGGCCTCGGGTGTGGATGTTACCAGCGACATCGTGAAGTTGTACGACGAGAAGTATCCGCTCAGCGCGGTGAGTGCGCCCGCCGCCCCGGCTGCGCCGGCGGCCAAACCGCCCGCCACGCCCCCGGCGGCTAAGAAACAGTAGTCCCGGCAACGTACCGCCGCCGGTTTCCGCCGGCGGTGTTCTTCTCGTGAGATCCGCCAGCGCCGCCAGTCTCTACCAGCGGCGCTACTCCCATTCAATGGTGCCCGGCGGTTTGTGCGTTAAATCCAGGAAAACCCCCGCAATGCCTTCCTGCTGGAACAACTCCGCGCACATTTCCTGAAGTAAAGGCGCGTCGATGGAGACGGACCGCGCAGTCATTCCGTCCACGGAATCCACGGGACGCAATACCACCGAGTCGGGGCATTCGGCGCTGGCGCCCAAGGGAATCAGGATCACCGGGAATTGCCAGACGCGCCGGTCGAAACCGGAGTGTTGAGACAGCCCGCGAATCGCGGCGTCGGCGCGGCGCAGCCGGGCGATGCGCTGGGGAGTCAGAAAAGCGGCGCGCACCTGCATCCGGGAGATGGGAACGCGCGTCCGCACGTTTCCGATGACGCGGTTGATCCCGGACAGGCGGTTGATCAGCGCTGTGGCGCGACCGTGGTCCAGGGCGTCGATCGCTAGAACGGGCGCGTAGCTGCGCGAATCGCCCTGCACTCCCACGGAATTCACCGGGACGATATACCCGTCGGCCGTGGCGTGGAGCGGCGCGTCGACCTCCGAACAGAGACAACGAATCGCCAGTCCGGGCCCGGGAAACGGATGGCGGTCCAGCAGTTCGGAGGGCAATCCCAGTTCGCGCCCCACCTGGCGCACTTCGTCCTTGTAGAACGACTTCAGCGGCTCCACGATGCGGCCGGCTTCGATCAGCTTCCGAATCCCCGCCACGCGGTTATGGTGGGTCTTGATCAGGGCGGCGTTGGCCGTGCCGCCGGATTCGATGGTGTCGGGGTAGATGGTCCCCTGGCCAAGGATCCAACAACCATCGGCGAGGCCCTGCTCGGCCATGATCCGTTCCTGCACGCGCACGAATTCCTCGCCGATGATGTGCCGCTTCCGTTCCGGTTCGGTAACGCCCCTGAGCGCACTGAGAAACTGCTCCGCGGCGGGTTCCACCGCCACTCCGGCGAGACGCCCCACAAATTCGCTTTCACCCTCCCGCATCAGCCCGGTATCGACGTAGACGCCGCGCACCCTGTCCTCCCCCAGGGCGCGCGTACACAAAGCGAACGCCACGCTGGAATCCACGCCGCCGCTCACGAAGAAAAAGACGTTGCGGCCGCCCACCGCGTCCCGGATCTCCCGCTCCAGCGCGGGCGCACGGCCGCTCGGGTCCCAATCTTTCCGGCATCCGCACACGCGAAATACGAAATTCGCCAGGTACTCCTTGCCCCGCTCCGTGTGGACCACCTCGGGGTGAAACTGCACCGCGTAAAGCTTCCTGCCGGGCGCGGCCATCGCGGCGATGGCGCACGTAGCGGTGCGGCCGGCCGTGGAAAAGCCCTCGGGCAGGCCGTCTACCGCGTCGCGGTGGCTCATCCAGACCTGTTGCCGGCCGCCCAGTCCTTCGAATAGGGCATCGGAAACCGGGTCCATCTCGAGGGTCGCCATGCCGTACTCGCCGCGTTCGCCTTTGCGCACCTCGCCGCCCAGCAGGTGCGCCATAAGCTGGTGGCCGTAGCAGATGCCGAACACGGGAACGCCGCAGGCGAAGATCGCCGGGTCCACGGTGGGGCTGCCTGGATCGTACACGCTGCTGGGGCCGCCGGAAATCAGGATGCCGCGCGCGGACGCTAATTGATGGGCGGGAGTCTCGCTCGCCCGGACTTCGGCGTAAACGCCCAAATCACGCACTTTGCGTGCGATCAAATGGCAATACTGGCCGCCGGCATCCAAGACAATAATCTGTGGATCGGGGTTCAAGCTTCGATGGTAGCAGCACGGCGCCGCGCTATAAAGAAGAGTGATGCGCGAAATTCCTGTTGGGCTGATCGGTTATGGCTTCGGCGGCTCCGTCTTTCACGCGCCGCTGATCCGCCGCACGCCGGGGCTGCGGCTGGATGCGGTGGTGACCAGCCGTAAGGCAGAGGTCGAGCGTATGCCGGGCGTGCGCGTGCTCGGGAGCGTGGCGGAGTTGCTGGCCGACGCCGATATTCCCGTGGTGGTTGTGTCCTCGCCCACGGGAACGCATTTCGAGATTGGCCGCGCCGCGCTGCTGGCCGGGAAACATGTCGTGATGGACAAGCCCATTGCGGTCACCGTGGGCGAGGCCGAGGAGTTGATGGCACTCGCTCAGGCGAATGGTCTCGTCCTGACCGCGTTTCACAACCGCCGCTGGGATGGCGACTTCCTCACCGTGAAGCAGTGCATCGCCGCCGGCTGGCTGGGGACGGTGTACTCGTACGAGGCGCACTACGACCGCTTCCGGCCCACCGTTGTCGCCCGGTGGAAGGAGCAGGCCGGGGCCGGTTCCGGAACTCTCTACGATCTGGGGCCCCATCTGATCGACCAGATGCTGCAACTCTTCGGCATGCCGCGCGCCGTGAACGCCGACATCCTCTTGCAGCGCGAGGGCGCAGGGGCCGTCGACTATTTTCACCTGGCGCTCGATTACGGCCGCATGCGGGCGATTTTGCACAGCTCGATGCTGGTTCCACGGCCCGGACCGCACTTTGCCATCCACGGGGACCGGGGCAGCTACTTTTCCTACGGCATGGACCCGCAGGAAGCGGCGCTCATGGCGGGGAAACTGCCGGGCGATCCTGGATGGGCGGCCGATATAGCGGCTCGGCCCGGCGAGCTATATTTGGCGGATGGAACCGGGCGCCAGGTGGAAACCCTGCCCGGCGCCTGGCAGGCTTATTACGCGGCTTTGGCCGATTGCCTGCATGGCGGCGGCCCTCCGCCTGTCGATCCATCGGACGCCCGCGACGGTCTCAAGGTCATCGAAGCCGCCCTGCGCAGCGCCGACGAGCGGCGGACCGTGGATCTGTGAACGGAACGAACACGTTCCGCCTGGCGTAGTAAGTTAGGATGGAAGCTCATTGTGAAGAAATCGTCTAAGGTCACCCTGACCTTGGTCGCGGCGCTCGGAATGGCCGCGTGCAACCGCCAGCGGCAGGATCCCTGCCGGCCGGCGACGTTCAACCAGGAGGCGTGCCAGCAAGCTGTGAGCGACGGGGGCTACTACTGGAACGGTTCGTGGCAGCCGATGCTTTATCATTACCCATACCCCTACTACTACGATTCCTACCGAAGCTACGTGAATAGCGGCGGCCAGGTGACCGCCGAGCCGGGGCGGGTCTACGGCCATCCCGGCGACCCGGCCGTGACGCGCGGCGGGTTCGGAGAGACCGGCGCGGGCCACGGAGCGGGGGAGTAAATGCGCAGGATTTCGGCGGAGCCGAGGGCGGATTGGCAGCGGAAGGTGGAGGAGCAGGGGCTCACCTGGCACACCGGAGAGCAGGTCTACTGGAACGAATCCGCGTTTTACGAGTTCACCGCCAAGGAGGTGGACGCTCTAGAAGCCGCAGCCAACGAGCTCGAAGCCATGACGCTGGCGGCCGCTCAGCACATTATCGATAACAAGTTGTACTCCCAACTGTCGATTCCGGAAACGGCTGTCCCGCTTATTGAAGCTTCCTGGGAAGCCGAGCCGCCTTCCCTTTACGGGCGCTTCGACCTGGCGTATGACGGCGCCAACCCGCCGAAACTCCTGGAGTACAATTCCGATACGCCCACCTCGCTGGTGGAGGCCGCCATCGTTCAGTGGTACTGGCTGCAAGACACGTTCCCCCATCGCGACCAGTTCAATTCCATCCACGAGCGGCTGGTGGCCCTGTGGAAGGATCTTGCGCCTTACCTGCCGGAGGGCCATATCGATTTCTGTTCCATGGACGATGCCGAGGACGGCATGACCGTCACCTACCTTCAGGACACGGCTCAGCAGGCTGGGCTTACGGCCGCCGCGTTCCCCATCGACGAAATTGGGTGGAACGGGACCTCTTTTCTGGGGCCGGAGGACCGGCCGCTGGGCGCGGTGTTCAAACTTTACCCCTGGGAGTGGATGGTGCGCGAGGAGTTCGGTAAGCACCTGGGTGCGGCCGGTACGCTTTGGATCGAGCCGCCGTGGAAGATGCTGCTCTCCAATAAGGGGATACTGCCGGTTCTGTGGAAACTATACCCGCGGCATCCGTATCTGCTGGAGGCGAGCTTCGACGGGCCAGGTTTGCTGCTCTCATGGGTCAGGAAGCCGCTGCTCGGGCGGGAGGGCGCGAACATCACCCTGCACCAGCCCGGGGAGGATCTGGAAACGCCAGGCGGGTATGGCGCCGAAGGCTTTGTCTATCAGGACATGGCTCCGCTGAAGAGCTTCGACGGCCAATACCCCGTGGTGGGCGCGTGGACCGTAGGGCACGAAGAAGGCAACGTCGCGGCCGGCATGGGAATCCGCGAATCGGCCACGCCGATCGTGACCAACCTCAGCCAGTTCGTGCCTCATTTATTCGACTGATGCGGGGACAGACGAATCTGTCCCAAGGCGCCCAGTTCGCCCGCCCTGCTCGCCCGCCCAGTTCTCCGCTCAGCTCATGTAATCGAAGAGGGTTTTCGTCGGCATTTGCGCTTGCGCCTGGAAGGCCGCGCTGAGTTGCGTGTTGTCCTGGCTCAACTGGAGCGCTTCGGAAGCTACGTCGGCGTCTTGCATGGAGCCAACCTGCGTTTGCAGTTGCGTATTCTGGCTGCTGGCGGACGTCTGTGCGGCCTGAATGCGGTCTTCGACGTTGCCGTAAAACCCCTGCGCCGAGTTCAGTTGCGCCGAAGCCGCCTGGAGATTGGATATGGTCGCCTGAATGCCGCTGGTATCGGTCCCGCTGGTGCTGGAACAGGCAAGCTGCAAGGCGTTCAAGGAGGCGAAGACGTTGTCGGAGGCGCATGTGTTGTCGTCGTTTCGGGCATCGAATATGTCCTGCGCAGTCTCAGAAACTGCAAAGGACCCTCCGGAGGAGTCTTGCACCTGCCGCGTGGACGTGGAGTAGGAGATTTGGGTCACGCCGTTGCCGATGGGATCCTCCCCGGTATTGATCTGGTAGGCCGGGGTTTGGTCCTGGTCGCCGCTGAAAATGTACCTGCCCTGTACTTGCGTATTGCTGATGGCGACCATTTGCTGTTGGATCGACTGAATCTGGCTCCCAATGGAAGCGCGATCGCTCGCGTCCAGGTCGGTATCCATGGCTTGCGTCCCGAGCGTCTCCGCCTGATTCATGAGCTGAATGGCGGAGCTTAGGGCGTTATCGGCGCTGGTCGCATCGGTGTCAGCCAGTACCAGGTTGGACTGGATCTGAGTATTCCGCGCCAGGTCGGCGCGAAGCTGCAGCAGGGGGGCAATCTGGTCGGGATCGTCCGAGGGGACTGAGATTTTCAAGCCTGAGGACACCTGCTGATTGGCCTCGGCGAGGTTTTGCTGAATTTGATCCACATTGGCGAGAAAGATCTGAGCGGGTCCGCTGAGGTTCGATATCATGATGGCCCTTTAAGTGAACACCTGCACCATGTCGATGGCATCCTGGCTGAGCTGGTCGAGCGTTGTGACCATCTTCGAACAGGCATCGTAGGCGCTCTGGAATTGGATCATAGTCATAGCCTCCTGGTCGAGCGAAACACCCGAGCTCTGTTGGCGCAAGTTCTGGGCTTGGGCCAGCGTGGCTTGTTCCGTGGTCTGCCGGTTTGTGGCGGTGCTCAGCGCCGCGCCGGCGCTTGAGGCCATCTGACCGTAGTACTCGCTGAATGTGGAGCCGCCGAGCGCCTCCTGAGCGGCGCTCTCCAAGCCGGAGAGTGAGGCCGGCGTACCAACCGGCAATGCCGTCAATTGAGCCGTGGTAGCGGAAGGATCCACGGAAAGCGTCTGGGCGACCGTGCTGGGGCTGGTCGGGTCGTAGTCGAACAGCGCCAATCCGGGCGACCCGGCGCTCAAGATGCCGTTCACACTATCGGCGAGTTGCTGCGCCATCGCATTCAACTGCCCCTGCTGCGACGAATCGCCGAGATAGGAAGGCAGCACGGTGTTGTATGTGTCGATCAGCGATCCCAGTTGCCCTCCGTCCACTTGCGCGGTCACGTCGGCGCCCCCGGAGAGGATGGTTGCGGCCTGTGGGGAACCGGGATTGAGTGTGCAGCCCAATTGATACTGAGCGCCGTTCAGGACCAAAGGAATCTGGCCATTGAGCAGCACGTTGTACGAGCCGTCGGACTGCGGCATGGCGGTGATGCCGGCATACTGAGACAACTGCTCCAGGGTGGAGTCGATCTGGGCGTCCAAACCCGCGTTCGGCCCCGACGCTTCGGCGGCCTGTGAGTTGAGACCCGCGAGTTGCGCCGTCAGTTGGTTAATATCTCCCACGGTTGTCCGCAGTTGCGTCCCGGCGCTGGCTTGGACCGTGGTCAAGGCTTGATAGGTTTCGTTAAAGTCCTGGGCAACGTTGCCCGCGCTCGTAATCACGGCTTGGCTCGCGGTGGGGCTGGTGGGAGTCTGCGCCCAGGCGGAGAAATTGGAGAACAGCGTGTTCAGGTCGCTCGCCAGGCCCGTACCGTCGGAAATGTCGAAGACCGACTGCACGTTGGTCAGACTGGCGACATCCTGCGTCGACTGTCCGAGCGCGGTTTGCGCGCTCCGCACGGTCTGCTCGGCGTACTGATCGCGCGCGCTGACCACCTGGCCGGCGCGGACGCCGCCCATATCGCCCTCGGCCAAATCGAACGACAAAGGCTCCAGGGTCTGCGTCTGTTTGGCATAACCCGGGGTGGATGCGTTGGTCACGTTGTTCTCCGTGACGTCCATGACCTGGCTGAACGCATCGAGCGCTGCGGCCGCGTTGTTCAGAGCGGACTGAATGCTGGCCATTAGGCTCTACCCCCTTAGGCAAAGGCGTCCGGGCCGCGCGGCGGCGGCGGCGCCGCCGGAGGCTGTGTATCCGGCGCAAAGGGACCCCAGCGCCTGGCGCCATCCAGCGTGGTACGCCGCCGCGGCTTCGAGGAGCCGGCTAACCCGCTGGACCGTCGCCCTTAGCCGAAGCGCCTCTTCGACCGTCATGCGATTGGTTATCGGATCGTGTCCCTGAAACCGTTTCCGCCATTCCCCCAAGAGGGAGATCGCCGAGCCGATCGCTACCGTACAGCGGTCCACCGCTGCCGGCGATGGAGCGCACAGCAGGTCGCACGCCCGTTGCACCTCCGCCCGGACGTCAGCCAGCGTTTTCCCGTCCTCTTTTGCCATACCCGCGCTCCTTCACCGGTCTTGAGCGTTAGTCGGGTCCGGCGCTCAGTGCGTCCGAAACCATGGCTCGGCTGGTGGCTGCGGAATCGGTCCGGTAGCCGCCACTTTGGTACAGCGCCGCCAGTTGCCGCACCTGGGCGGCGCGGTCCGCGCCGTAGGTGGATATGGACCGGGCCAATTGCCCCAAACCGGCTGAGAACTCCACGCGGTCCCCGCTTTGCGCGCCGCTTTGGGGAGTGGAACCGGCATTTTCCCCTCGGCCGGTCTTTTGCAACTCTTGGGCGGCGGCGGATTCCGCAGCGCCGGCGCCTGTCAGATCGCTATTTGAGATTCTCATAACGTTCGGCAATACCCGCTGGGTGTCTTATCGGCAGGTTATGCGCCCCGCTTTACCCTTTTTGCGCCTTCCGCTAAAGTATTTTCGCCATCCGCCGATTATCCGGGTAACCAACATGGAAGACAGGCGCGCGCTGCGGATCGGCGAAGCCCCCCGGTGTCCATCACCCCCCGGGGAGGAATGGCGGCGCTTCCTGATCGGCGACAGCCAGCCCATGCGCGACGTCTGCCACATGATCCGCCTGGTCGGCGCCCGGCGGGCTACGGTATTGATTACAGGCGAGACCGGCTCCGGCAAAGAAATGGCCGCCCGGGCATTGCACCTGGCCGGCCCGCGCGGACGTGGACCTTTTGTGGCCGTGAACTGCAGCGCTCTTCCTGGCAACCTCCTGGAGGATGAGTTGTTTGGCCATGTCCGGGGCGCTTTTACGGGCGCTTTGCAAAACCGGGTTGGACGTTTCGAGCAGGCGCGCGGCGGGGTCCTGTTCTTGGACGAAATCGGGGAACTTCCCCTCGATCTTCAGCCGAAGCTCCTGCGCGTGGTCCAGGAGCGCGAATTCCAGAAGCTCGGCAGCTCGGAAACTCTAAGAGCAGACGTACGGATTGTGGCGGCCGCCAACTCCGATCTGCTGGAAGGAATTGCGCTGGGCAAATTCCGGGAGGACCTCTATTACCGTCTCAACGTGGCGCCGATCCACATGCCGCCTCTGCGCCAGCGGAAGGAGGACATACCTTCGCTGGCCGCCTATTTCGTGGACAAGGTATGCCGGGCGGAGGAACTACCGCTTAAGAGGATAGCTCCAGAGGCCATCGAGCGGCTCCTCGGGCGCTCCTGGCCGGGCAACGTCCGCCAACTCGAAAACGCCGTGGAAATGGCGGTTGCGCTGAGCGGCGACCGCCTGCTGCTGACGGCGGCCGATTTCCCATGGCCGGTCCCGGCGCCTCCCCACATGGCGGCGTCGCCGGAGGGGCCCCGCGTCTCGGTCCCCGACAGTGGGCTGGATTACGCGAGTACGGTGGCCGAGATTGAACGGAGCATCCTAGGGCAGGCATTGCGCAAGACCGGCGGCAACAAGAAAGCCGCCGCCGACATGCTCCGCCTCAAGCGAACCACGCTCTCGGCGAAAGTCCGCAGCCTGGAATCGATGGCCTGCAATTGAGCGCCGCAAGGCCCGGAGCCGCGAACGTGGCCGAGCCGCGAACGCGGGAGAGCGGTTGTTCACGGTCTGCGCACCAGGTATACCGCTACCTCGGCCAACAGGTTCGGCAGCAGAGTCACCTTGCGGCGGCCCGCCAGGAAGTAGCGGCGCTCCACCGTCAGGCCCTCCACGGCCGCCAGTTCCTCGAAATTGAGCGCTGTCAGGAAGTGGATATTGGGGGACTCGTACCATTGGTAGGGAAACAGCTTGGTCCGCGGCGCCCGCCCGCTGGCCAGCATGGAAAGCCGCATGCGCCAGTGCCCGAAATTAGGGAACGCCACGATGGCCCGGCGGCCTATCCGCAACATTTCGGCCAGCACCTGGCGCGGGTGGCGCGTCTCCTGGAGGGTTTGGCTCAGGATGACATAATCGAACGCCTGCGCCGGGTAATCCGCCAACCCATTGTCAATGTCGCCCTGGTATGCCGAGACCCCGCGCGCGATGGCGCGCCGCACTTTCTCCCCGGAAATCTCCACCCCTCGCGCCTCGACGCCCTTGTTTTCCGCCAGCCATTCCAACAGCTCGCCGTCGCCGCATCCGAGGTCCAGCACTTTCGTGCCCGGCTCCACAATGTCGCCGATGATGGCGTAATCGCTGCGGCCCAAGAGCTCGCGAACGAATGCCTGTTTGCGCGGCGCGTCGGCGCTCATGAAGTTTTCTCGAACGTGCTGGCAAGGAATCCGCTCACCAGCGCGCTCTGCTCAGCCACGTCCACCAGGAAGGAATCGTGGCCGTAGTTGGATTCGAGTTCGACGTAGGCGACATCGCGGTTCAGCGCCCGCAACGCGCTGGCAATCTCGCGGCACTGGTAGGCGGGGTAGAGCCAGTCCGAGCTGAAGCTGATTACCAGGAAGCGCGCCCTCGTCTGCGCGAACGCTTCTGCCAGCGTGCCGCGCCCGCTGGCCAGATCGAAATAGTCCATGGCCTTGGTGGTGTAGAGGTAGGAGTTGGCGTCAAAGCGGTTCACGAACTGGCTGCCGCGATAGCGCAGATAACTCTCCACTTCGAAATCCACTTCGAAGTCGTAGCCGAAATTCTCTTTGCCGCGCAACCGGCGTCCGAACTTCTCGCGCATGGAATCGTCACTCATGAAGGTGATGTGGCCCACCATGCGCGCCACCGCCAGCCCGCGTGCGGGAGGCTGCTTGCCGTAATAGTCTCCCTGGTTCCAGTCCGGGTCGGCCATGACAGCCTGCCGTCCGACTTCGTTAAACGCGATCTGCTGCGCGCTATGGCAGGCGGTGGTGGCGATGGGGATGGCCGAGACCACGCGTTCGGGATAAGCCGCCGCCCATTCGAGCGCCTGCATGCCGCCCATGGAGCCGCCCGAAACCGAGAGCAGGCGGCCGATGCCGAACCAGTCGACCAGCATCCTCTGCAGCCGCACCATGTCGCCGATGGTGATCACAGGGAACGACAGGGCGTAGGGGCAGCCCGTAACCGGGTTGACCGACGATGGCCCGGTGGTGCCGCTGCAACCGCCCAGAACGTTCGAGCAGATCATGAAATACTTGTTGGTGTCGAAGGCCTTGCCGGGGCCGATCATGTTGTCCCACCAGCCCGGCTTGCCGGTTTCATGGCTGATGCCGGCCGCATGCGCGTCGCCGGTCCAGGCGTGCAGGATCAGGATGGCGTTGGTCTTGGCGGCGTTCAATGCGCCGTAAGTTTCATAAGCCACGTCCACCGGTCCCAGCGTGGCGCCGTTATCGAGCGTGATGGAATCGAACCGGACGGTGTTGGCCTCGACGATCATGCGGGAGATTTTCATGATATCAGGTAGAAGCCTTAGAAACCGCCTTGCGGGCCACGCTCCATAGGCCGAATCCGCTCGGCTGGCGCTGGCGACGGCTCCCATTTGGGAACTTTCCACCGGGGGCGGAGTCTATACGTATGCAAGGGTCGGAGTTTTCTGTTAATTTGAAGTCAGGCTGAATGTGAGGCTCCCAGTGGCCGCTTCAATTTTGGACTTAAGCCCCGAACGGACGGCGGAAGTCGCGGAGGCCGCAGACCTCCGGTTGGTGCAATCCCTCCGTGAGGGCTCCGAATGGGCGTATGAGGAGTTGTTGAGCAGGTTTCAACAGCCGGTCTATGCGCTGGCGCTCCGCCTTTTGGGCGACTCGTCCGAAGCCGCGGACGTGGTGCAGGAGGTTTTTCTCAAGGTTTTTCGTAACGTCGGGAGCTTCCGCGGACAAAGTAGTTTAAAAACATGGGTTTACCGGATCACGGTCAACGAAGCGCACAACGCGCGGCGTTGGTTTTTCCGTCATCGGCGGCATGAGGCGGAACCCGACTTGGCCGCTGAGGAAACCCGCGACTGGAGGGAGACGATTCCGGACGGGAGCCGGTCGCCGTTCGACGTGGCGTTCGACCGCGAACAACACGTCATGATCGAAGCGGCGCTCGATCGAATCAATCCGATTTTCCGCGAGGCCGTGGTCTTAAGGGACATTGCGGACATGAGTTACGAGGAAATCGCGGAGGTCTTGGGTATCACCCTTGGGACCGTAAAGTCCCGGATTCTGCGGGGTCGAGGGTCCCTGCGGGAAGAACTTGAGGGAAGCCTTCGAAGCAGTCGCCTTCTGCGCTTGGCGCCTACAACGGCGGAGTGAAGCTATGAGCTGTGCAAATCCACTAGAAATGGTTTCGTCGCTCCTCGACGGCGGAATGACTCCGAGGGAGCAAAAGAAGGCGTTGACGCACCTGAATTCCTGCAGGAGCTGCAATGCCCGGTTTCAGTCCGCGTACCAACTCCGCCGAAGCATGCTGGAAATGGATGATCCCCTCATACCGGAAGCGCTGGCGGGCCGGCTGCGGGTGCTGGCTTCGCATGAGCGGGAACGGCGGCTGAGACGCGCGAGCCTCTCCGCGTTGATGCGGCATTGGGGCTCCTGGGTTTGGCTTTGTTTCGACAACATGATGCGGCCCAGGGCGCTTCCCATCGCCGGTGGGGTGATTTCCGCTTTGCTGTTGGTGGGCGTGTGGTTACCGGCACTGGCTTCCAATCAGAGCTCCGATGACGTGCCGCTCGCGACCTGGGGCTACATCGGTCCCAGCCCGCTCGATGTGCGCGCCACCGGCGGGGCCGGTAATGCGGTGGTGGAATTGACCATTGACGAACGCGGCCGGGTGGTCGACTACACAGTCACCAGCGGCGCGATGACGCCTGAATTGGGCGGGATGATTCTGTTTTCGCGCTTCAATCCCGCCACCCTGTTTGGCCGGCCCACCAGCGGCAAACTGGTATACCGTCTCAGCCAGGTCAGCGTGATCGGCTGACGGCGAACGGCGTGCCGCGCCCCAAGCTCGGACAACATTTCCTGATCAAAGGATCGATACTGGACCGGATTGCCGCCGCCGCGTGTCCCGAGCCGGAAGATCTTGTCGTGGAGATTGGCCCCGGACGCGGCGCCCTCACCCGAAAGTTGTTGCAGCGGGCCGCACGGGTGGTCGCGGTGGAAATCGATCCATACCTGGCCGACTGCCTGCGGACCGCCTTCGCGGGTGAACCGCGGATCGAGATTATCGAGGCGGACGTACTGAGACTCGACCTGGCGCGTTTCGGCCGCGCCGCGATTGCCGGCAACCTTCCCTACTACATCACTTCTCCGATACTGGACCAAACGGCGCGTCTTACCCCGCCGCGCGCCGTGTTCCTGGTTCAGAAAGAGGTAGCTTCGCGGCTGGCGGCGCATCCGGGCGAGCGCGATTACGGGTACCTGACGGTGCGGACCGCCGTGTTCGCCGATGTCCGCCGGCTCTTCGATGTGAAGCCCGCGGCATTCCGTCCGCCGCCCAAGGTGGATTCCGCAGTGGTGGTGCTGGAACCGCGTGCGCAAGCGCTTCCGGTGGAGGATAGGGAAGGATTTGTGCGTTTCGTGGGTCAGTGCTTTCGCCACAAGCGCAAGACCATCCGGAACAACCTGGCGGAGATTTACGGAAACCACGTGGTGGACGCCTGGCCAGAGGCGGGCTTACGCGCCGAGCAGATCGCGATCGAGCACTTCGCCGCCATGTACCAGCGCCTCCTTTAGGCATCCGGCATACGTGATATGCTGTCCAAATGCGGAAAGTTGAGTGACATGCGCCGCCACTCGAGAGCGCGCCGGGGAGGCGATGTCTGTAACTGAACTGTGCGGGTCTCGCGTCTATATATAGATCGGGACCGGCTTCCGACGTGGACCCCATGTTCGAGATTCTCTTCAAATACCCGATCGGCCTGTTTCAGAAGGGTCATTTCGTGTTTCTGACGCCGTGGCCCTTATGGCTGATGGCGGCCGGTATTCTTGTTGCCGCTGGCATGCTCTTCTGGCACATTCACCGCAATCACGGCATGCTCAGCGGCGCGCGGCCCATTGCCATCTGGCTGCTGGAGACCGCCATGGCGGCGCTGCTCCTGTTCGTGCTGTGGCATCCGGCACTCAGCGTGGCGACTCTCAAGCCCCAACAGAACGTGATCGCGGTGCTTGTGGATAATTCCCGCACTATGGGTATTGCCGATACCTCCGGAACGCGCGAGGCTGCCGCCGCGACGGTAGTCAAGAGCTTGCTGCCCTCGCTGGCGGACCGCTTCCAAGTCAGGCTCTACGAGTTTGGCAAGGAACCCGCTCGGATCCAGGACGCTAACCAGCTCACGGCGGCGGCGCCTGCTACGCGCATCGGAGACACACTGGAAAGCCTGCTTGCGGAATCGTCTTCGCTGCCGTTGGGCGCGGTGGTGCTGCTGAGCGACGGCGCCGATAACGCCGGCGGCATCGATCTCCAGACCATCTCGGCCATTCGCCGCCAGCGCATTCCGGTGCATACCGTCGGCTTTGGCCGCGAGCATCCGCAGCGCGATGTGGAGGTAGCCGACGCGATCGTGCCCGCGCGCGCGCTGCCGCAATCCAAGCTAACGGCGGAGGTGACGCTTCAGAGCTACGGTCTATCGGGCGCAAAGGCCAGACTCAGCATACGCGATGGCGCCAAGGCGCTGGTGGCTAAAGAGATCGAGCTGAAGCCGGACGGCGTGTTGCAAACCGAATCTCTGGTGTTCGATTGCGGGGCCGCTGGGACAAAGACGCTTGAGATCGGCGTGGACCCCATCGCGGGCGAGGAGAACGCGCTCAACAACAAGGTGACGCGGCTGGTCAATGTGGAGAAAGCCAAGCCCCGCATCCTCTATATCGAGGGCGAGCCGCGTTGGGAGTATAAGTTCATACGCCGCGCGCTGGACGATTACCCGAACATCGAAATCGCCAGCATGCTGCGCACCACGCAGAACAAGATTTACCGTCAGGGCACCACCGAGAAGGAACTGGAGGACGGGTTCCCTTCCAAGGCCGAGGATCTGTTTGCGTACCAGGGGTTGATTATTGGAACGGTGGAGGCCAGCTATTTCACCGCCACGCAACAGACGCTGATTCATGACTTTGTAGACAGGCGCGGTGGGGGCGTCCTGTTCCTGGGCGGGCGCGCATCGCTATCCGATGGCGGCTATCAGAAATCCCCGCTGGCGGACCTCATGCCGGTGGCTCTACCCGCCAACAACGGAACGTTTCACCGCGATTTTTCGGGCCAGGAACTTACTGCGGCTGGCGCTCAGAGCATCATCTGCCGGCTGGATGACGACCCGGCGCGCAACGTGGAACGATGGAAGAAAATGCCGCAGCTTGCCAATTACCAGGAAGTCGGCGACGCGAAGCCCGGCGCCACGGTGCTGCTGAACGTGGTACCACCGGGCCACCGTCCCTCGCCGCTGCTGATTACGGAGAATTTCGGGCATGGCCGCACTGCCCTTTTCGCAACCGGCGGGAGCTGGCGTTGGAAAATGTGGACGGACCACGCGGATAAGACTCAGCCGGCATTCTGGCAGCAGATTTTCCGCTACCTGGTGACGGACACGCCGGGGCCGGTGACCGCCACGACGCCCAAATCCGTGCTGGCGGACGACGCCCGCGTGCCGATCCGCGTGGAAGTCCGCGACAAGGAATACAAGCCCGTCACGAACGCCAACGTGCAGGCCCGATTTATGGCGCCGGATGGCTCGAGCGCAACCGTGCAGTTGACGCCGCAGCCCATGGAAGAGGGCGTCTACACCACCGAGTGGAGTGCGGAAAAGCCCGGTTCCTATGTGGCCGAAATCATCGCCGGACGGGATCAGGAGCCATTGGGCAGCGACGTGCTCTCGTTCCGCCGCGAGGACGGCGTGGCCGAGAACTTCCATACATCGCAGAACCGCGAGTTGCTCGAAAAGCTCTCGCAGCAGACCGGCGGGCGTTACTATACGCCGGCGGAAGCGTCCAAGCTATCGAAGGAGATCTCCTATTCGGAGGCGGGCATCACCACGCGTGAAACGCGCGACCTTTGGGATCTGCCCGTGGTCTTCCTGCTGTTGATCGCGATCCGCGCCGCGGAGTGGCTACTGCGGCGGAAGTGGGGTGTGGTATGAAGCGGTGCAAGTGCGGCGGGCCGGGGCGCCCACGCTTCTCGCGGGCCCACCTGCCTTTTTTCCGGTCCCAACAAGAAGGCAGGCCAGGAGGCCCGCCCCACATCGGACGCGTGCTCTTCCTATTTCTTCTGTTTGTTCTTGCGGCGCCGGCGGCCACGTTCTATGTGACCATCTCCGGCTTGGGCGGCGAGCCCGATTACGATCAGCGCTTCAAGATGTGGGCCGAGGATGTCGATGGCAGCCTGAAAAAGGCGGGCGGCGATTCGAACGTGGTGACCATGGTGGCGCCCACGCGCGAGCAGATCCGCGCGCGCTTCACCCAGCTTGCCGCCGAAGTGAAGCCGGCGGACGCCTTTGTTTTGACGCTGATCGGCCATGGCACTTACGACGGAGTCGATTACAAGTTCAACATTCCCGGAGCGGATATCACCGGAGCCGAACTGGCCGGGCTGCTCGACCGCATCCCGGCGACGCGGCAGCTTGTGGTGAACACGACCAGTGCGAGCGGCGGATCGATTGAGGCGCTGCGGAAAGCCAACCGCATCGTCATCGCGTCCACCAAGAGCGGCACGGAGAAGAACGCCACGGTGTTCGCGCGTTACTGGGCCGAGGCCCTGCGCGATCCGGCCGCGGACACCGACAAGAACGAAAGCGTTTCGGCCCTGGAGGCGTTTCACTACGCGCAGCGCAAGACCGCCGAGTCCTACGATTCCCAGAAGCGCCTGTCCACCGAACACGCGGTTCTGGAAGACACCGGCAAGGGCGAAGGCGAGAAGGCGCCATCCGCCGAAAATGGTGAAGGGAAACTGGCGGGCGTCTTCACGGTGGTGCGTCTGGGGGCCAATGCCGCCGCTGCGCGCGACCCCGCCAAACGCGCGCTGCTCGATAAGAAAGAGGAGCTGGAACAGGCTATAGACACGCTGAAATACGAGAAAGCCGCCATACCGTCCGACGAATACAAGAAGCAGCTCACGCAGTTGCTTTTGCAACTCGCCACCACTCAGGAGGCCCTCGAAAAGTGAGGATCTTCGTGGCGCTTGGCGCGGCCGCGATGCTCTTTGCGGCGGCGCTTCCGGGTCAGACTCTGGAGCAGGCGGAATCCCTGCGCAAAGCCCGCCGCTACGCCGACGCGAACGAGGCCTTTAAGGCGCTCGAACAGAAGGACCCCAAGGATGTTGCCGTTAAAGTGGCTTGGGGCCGCCTGATGCTCGACTACGGTCAGATCAAGGACGCCGCGGACCTCTTTGGCGAAGCCCTCGGCTTGAACAAGGATTCCGCGCCGGCGTACCTTGGCGCGGCGTTGGTGGCCGCCGACGGTTTCGGGGCGGATGCGGCGGAGTTGGCGCGCAAGGCGCTGAGCTTAGACCCAAAGCTGGTCGAAGCCCAGGAACTGCTGGCGCGCCTCGCGCTCGAGGATAACGAGAACACGAAGGCCGCCGAAGAGGCCCAAAAAGCCCTCCGGATGGATGCCAATTCGATCCAGGCAAAAGCCGTCCTGGACGCCGTCGATTTGCTGGCGGACAAGAAGGAAACCACTTGGGATCCGCACGACGCGCGCGGTTATGAAACCGTCGCCCACTTCTTCGTGATGAACCGCCGTTACGAGGACGGCATCGCATATTACCGCAAGGCCATCGCGCTCGAACCCAACCTTGACAGCGCGCGCTCCCAACTCGGCGTCAACCTCATGCGCATGGGGCAGGACGACGAAGCCTACCAGCAGCTCGAAACCTGCTTCAACAACGGCTATCGCGGCGATTCCTATACCACCAACTCGCTTAAGCTGCTCGACTACTTCAAGAAGTTCAAGACCTTCCAGTCCGGCAACGTCATCGTGAAGCTCGATCCGAAGGAGGCCGACCTCCTACACCCCTATTTCCAAGCGGAAATGGAGCGCATCCTGGCCACCTACCAGAAGAAGTACAAGACGCAGATCGAGGGTCCCATTCAGATCGAAGTCTATCCCAACCACACGGATTTCGAGGTCCGGACGCTGGGAGTTCCGGGACTTGGCGCGCTAGGCGTGACCTTCGGGCACACCATCGCCATGGACAGCCCCTCCGGCCGCCCGCCCGGCCAATTCCACTGGGCCTCCACCTTGTGGCACGAAATGAGCCACGTGTTTACCTTGACCATGACCAACTCGCGCGTGCCGCGTTGGTTCACGGAAGGCATCGCGGTGCATGAGGAGACCGCGGTTTCGCCGGAATGGGGCGACCGCCTGGCCCCCGAGGAAATCGCGGCGATCAAGAACAAGACGCTGCTGCCCATCGCGGAGCTGGATCGCGGCTTTATCCATCCCAAGAGCGATCTTCAGGTGGGCGTGAGTTACTTTCAGGCCGGCCGCATCTGCGATTACATCACGGACAAGTTCGGGTGGGACACCATCCTCGCCATGCTGCACGATTACGCCGCGGACATGGACACTCCAGCGGTGATTCGAAAAGAACTCAAGATGGCGCCGGAGGATTTCGACAAGCAATTCATTGCGTCCGTCGAAGCGGACACGAAGAAGACCGTAGATAATTTCGACGACTGGAAAAAGCGCATCCAGCAGGTCAACGAGATGTCGAAAGCCAAGGATTACGACGGCGTCATCAAGGAAGGCCTGGCGATTCGCGACTTCTATCCGGATTACGTGGAAGCCGGCAGCGTGTACGAGTTTTTGGCGGCCGCGTACCTGGCGAAGGGCGACAAAGCCGCGGTCATCGATCAATTGGAGCGCTACGTTCACGCCGGCGGACGTTCCCCCGATTCCATCGTGCAGTTGGGCAAGCTTCTCACCGAAGCCGGCAACGGGAAGGAAGCCGCCGCCATTCTGGACCGCCTGAATTATATTTATCCCCTGGTGAACGAACAGCATCAAATGCTTGGGTCGTTGTGGATCGATCAGGGGAATTTGCCGGGGGCGATTCGCGAATTTGGCGCCGTGGTGGCGCACAACCCCATCGATCCGGCCGACGCGCACTACCAATTGGCGCGGGCATTTTACCTGGACCACCAGACCTCCAAGGCGGAGGACGAGTTGGTATCGGCGCTGGAGGCCGCGCCAAGTTACCGGCCCGCGCAGAAGCTCCTGCTGGAATTGAACGCAAAACAATAGAACAAACAGAAGAGATGGAATCGACATGTCAACATCCGTGACGCAGCTAGAACCTGAAGTCCTGAAGGCGCGCATCGAGCGTTTTCGTCAGGTGCAATCCGAAATTGTGACGCAGGTGCGCCGCGTCATCGTAGGCCAGGAAGAGGTGCTGGAACAGATCATGATCGGCCTGTTCGTGGGAGGGCACTGCCTGATCACCGGCCTTCCCGGCACCGCCAAGACCCTGCTGGTGCGCACCATGGCGCAAACCTTGGGGCTGGTTTACAAACGGATCCAGTTCACGCCTGACCTGATGCCCAGCGACATCACGGGCACCGACATCATTGAGGAAGATCCCGCCAACGGCCGGCGAACCTGGACATTCATCAGGGGCCCGATTTTCGCCAACATCCTGCTGGCCGACGAAATCAACCGGACGCCGCCGAAGACCCAGAGCGCGCTGCTCGAAGCCATGCAGGAACTCTCCTGCACCGTGCGTGGCACGGGCTACAAGCTCGACCCGCCGTTCTTCGTGCTGGCGACCCAGAACCCCATCGAGCTCGAAGGCACATACCCGCTGCCCGAAGCGCAGCTCGACCGCTTCCTGTTCAACACCGTCCTGGACTATCTGACCGCCGACCAGGAGATGCAGGTGGTGGACCTGACCACTACGACCCATGTGGCCAGCGCCAGCGCCGTGACCAGCGCCCAGGAGATTCTGGATTTCCAGCAATTGGTGCGCATGGTGCCGATCGGAGAGAGCGTAGCGCGCCACGCGGTGGACATGGTGCGCGTGAGCCGGCCAGGCGACGACAGCTCCCCGGATTTCGTCAAGAAGTATGTGAACTACGGCGCCAGCGTTCGCGCCGCGCAGTTTCTGGTGCTTTCCGCCAAGGCCCGGTCCCTGATGCACGGCCGCTACTGCGTGAACTACGAGGATATCCGGGCCATGTACATCCCCGTGCTGCGCCACCGGATCCTGCTGAATTTCCACGCCGAATCCGACAGGCTGAAGCAGGACGACATCCTGAAGCGCGTCCTCGAATGGAAGCCCGCGCCGAGGGACTAATCTTGACGCGGAGACGCGGAGACGCGGAGATCGCAAATGGGGACCGATTCAAGGTTGAAACCCGAGGCCGCGGAGGGACCTGCCGAGAACCAATTGACCGACAAGATCATTGGCGCGGCGATTGAGGTACACCGCCATTTGGGGCCGGGGCTTCTCGAATCGGCGTACGAGGAATGCCTGTGCTATGAGTTGGGCCAGTTGAGCCTGCGCTTCGAGAGGCAGGTGCATTTGCCGATTCACTATAAGGGGATTGAGTTGGAGTTGGCGTACAGAATGGATCTGGTGGTCGAGGACGCGATAGTGGTCGAAATCAAAGCCACCGAGGATACCCCGGCGATTTATTCCGCGCAGGTGTTGACGTACCTCAAGGCTGCCGGTCTGCGTGTGGGCTTGCCGATCAATTTCAATGTGCCGGTTCTCACCAGGGACCTGAAACGAATCGTCAACCATTACACCGGCCCGATGCCTTCAAGTCTTGACGCGGAGACGCAGAGACGCAGAGAAGAGTGTCAGAGCCGAGGCTCAATTGATTCCCCTCTGGATCTTCCTCCGCGTCGGGGCGCCCGCTGCCCTTGCGGGCCCGTCTCCGCGTCAAAGATACCCGCGTCAAAGGTGCCCGCGTCACGTACGCCGGCGGTGACATAATGCTCCAACGATTCCTCGATCCCGATACGCTGGCGTCCATTGCCGGGCTCGATCTGGTGGCCAAGACCGTGGTCGACGGGTTTGTCAATGGCCTCCACCGGTCGCCTGACTTCGGGTTCTCGCAGGAGTTCGCCGAGTATCGGGCTTACACCCCGGGGGACGATCTGCGGCACGTCGATTGGAACGTCTTCGCGCGGACCGACCGCTGTTACCTCAAACGCTATCGCGGCGAGACGAATTCGCAGTTGCTGGTGCTGCTCGATACGTCGGCTTCCATGGCGTACGGGTCGCAGGCGGTCCATAAGCTTGATTTCGCGCGCTACGTGGCCGCGTCTCTGTGTTACCTCGCCAATGTTCAGCGGGATGCCGCTGGCCTGATCGTCTTCGATGAAGACGTCGTCAACTACGTAGCGCCTACGACCCGCCAGGGGCAACTCTTCCGGCTGCTGCACGCCATCGAAAAGGCGGAGCCCGGCACGCGCACGGATTTCGCCAAGCCCTTTTTCCATTTTCAGAACTACTTGCACAGGCGCGGCATCGTGGTGGTGCTTTCGGACTTCTACGAGAAGCCGGAGATCATCGTAGCTACCGTCGAGCCTCTGCGCCAACGCGGCAACGAGGTGGTTCTGTTCCAGATCCTCGACCCGCAGGAGATCGCACCCAAGTTTCGCGATCCGGTGCTGCTGGTGGACATGGAGAACGCGGCTTCCTCGATGGAGGTCTCGCCGGAATACGCCCGCCACGTGTATAAGGACAAGATCGCTTCGCACATCGAATCGCTGCGGGACCAGACCAAAGCGGCGGGGATGGATTATTTTCTGATGGACACCTCGCGGCCCCTGGATGAAGGCCTGCGCGAGTACCTTTCCATCCGGCAGGGGAGGATGTAGATGGGCTTTTTCGCGCCATGGTTCCTGGCCGGCGTGGCTGCCGTGGGGTTGCCCATCTGGCTGCACCTGCTGAAAAAGCACCGCTCCACGCCGCTTCCCTTCGCCTCGTTGATGTTTTTCGAGCAGCACATTCAAAGCTCCATCAAGCACAAGCGGCTGCGCTATCTGGTGCTGTTCGCGCTGCGGACCGCGCTGGTGGCGTTGATTGCGCTGGCATTCGCCAAGCCCTACGTTCACCAGAAGGCGCTGCCGGCCAGCCGAGCCGGAGAGGTTTCCATCCTGGCGGTGGACAATTCCCTGAGCATGCGGGCCGGTGACCGCCTGGCGCATGCCAAACAGATGGCCAAAACCGCTATCGGCAGGTTGGGGCCGGGGCAGCGGGCCGAGGTAATGGCATTCGGAGCGCGTATGCAGGCCATGAGCGAGCTGACCGACGACCATGCCGCTCTCAGCGCCGGAGTGGACGCGATTGAGCCTTCCGACGCGCGCACCTCATTCGCGGAGTTGGCCCGCGCGGCGCGCTCTATCGCGCAATCGCTGCGGCTGCCCGTCGCCGTGCAACTCTATTCCGACATGCAGCAGTCGGGCATGCCGCCCAATTTCAACGATCTGCGCCTGAACCAGGACGTCCGCCTGGCGCCGCATTCGGTCGACAAGCAGGTCCCCAACTTCACCGTTGAGAACGTGGTCGCGCCGCGGCGGGTGTATGACGCCAAGAAGCAGCGCGTGCTGGCTACCATCGCCGGTTTTGGGACGAAGAAGGCGGACCGCGTGGTGTCGCTCTCGCTGAACGGCCGCGTTGTGGAATCGAAGACGGTGACGGTGCCGGAAAACGGCCGCGCCACGGCCGAGTTTCTCTCCCTGGACGTCCCCCATGGCCAGAATAAGGGCGAGGTGCGGATCGATGCGGCGGATACGCTGCCGCAGGACGACCATTTCTATTTCTCGACGGAGCGCGTCGAGCCGCGTCATGCGCTGTTCGTACACGAGGCCGACAATTCGCAGGGGCTGCTCTATTTCAAGTCGGCTCTGGAGGCTTCCGGGCAGACCGCTTTCATGATCGATCCAGCGACTCCCGAGCAGGTGACCAACGTGTCGCCCGAGCGCTATGCGTTTGTGGTTCTATCCGACGCAGGCTCGCTGCCCGCCGCGTTTGAAAATGAGCTGCGCGGCTATGTCCGCTCGGGCGGTTCCTTGCTGATCGCGCTGGGGCGCAATTCGGCCGCGATTACGCATGTGCCCGTGTCCGACGTTCGTTTCGAAGAGACGCGCTACGCGGGCAGGGAAGGCGACAAGTTCCAAACCGCGGCCTGGCTGGATTCGTCGCACCCGGCGATCCTCAACGACAATCGCTGGGAGGGCGTCAAATTCTACCAGGCGATTCGCGTGGCGCCGGGCGACGCGCGCGTGGTGGCGCGGCTCTCAGACCAGACGCCATTGCTGCTCGATCAGCAAGTCGGCCAGGGGCGCATCCTGATTTTCACTTCGACGCTCGACAACATCGCCAACGATTTTCCGCTGCACGCGTCCTTTGTGCCCTTCGTGGAGCAGACGGCGCGATACCTGGGCCGTCTGGACGCAGGACCCGCGGGCGTAACGGTGGGTTCCTTCGCGGAATTGCGCGACACCAAGGCCAAGGGCGCCGCCGTGGACGTGATCGATCCGCACGGCGTCAGCGCGCTATCCCTGGCGGAGGGCGCCAGCGCCGAGAATATTCAATTCACCGAGTCCGGTTTCTACGAAATTCACCGGCCCACCGGGCCTGAGACGGTGGCTGTGAACGCGGATCGTCATGAGTCCGACCTGGCTCCGGCGCCTCAGGAGACCCTCACGTTGTGGGAAAATACAGCACAGGGGACCTCCGGCGCAGGGGGAACCAGCGAATCCGGCCAGCGGGACTTGTCCTTGTGGTGGTACGTCATGATTGCGGTTTTGGCGCTTGCGTTCGCCGAATCGCTATTGGGGAACAAGCATCTATCGGTCGATAAAGAGGCGGCATGAAACCTTTAGATCGGTTATCCGAGTATCTGGGCGCCCTAGAGCGCAGGCTTCGTTGGCTCGCGTTGACGCGCGGCGTGGCTGTGGCGGCGGGGGCTGCCTTGGGTCTGACCGTCCTGGCGGTGCTGGCTGTCAACCACTACGCCTTCTCCAGTTCGAGCGTGTTGGGAGCGCGTGTGCTCCTCTTCCTTGGGCTGGCCTTCGCGGTGGCCGCGGCGCTGATTGTCCCTGTGATTCGCCTCAACCGGCGGCGCGCGGCTCGCGCGGCCGAGCACAAATACCCACAGTTTGAAGAGCGCCTGCTGACATTTAGCGAGCGCATGGAGCAGAACCCCGGCGATCCGTTCCTCTCGCTGCTGGCGGACGACACCCTGAAGGTTGCCGACACGGCCGAGCCGAAAGGCGTGGCGCGAACCGGCTGGATTTTCAGCCTCTCTTCCGCCGCCGTTTTCGCCGTGGGAGCGCTCATCTGGCTTGGCATGTCTGGCCCCGGCTTTTTGGGCTATGGCACGGCGCTGCTTTGGGGCGGTCTGCCCAAGGCCAGCATGACGCCGTTTTACGACATCGCTGTCACGCCGGGCAATCACACCGTGCGCAAACGAGCCGATGAAACCATTCATGCGCGCCTCAAGGGCTTTGCGGCGCCCACCGTGCGGTTCTTTGGAAAGTATGCCAGCTCATCGAAGTGGGAACAGGCCGAAATGGGTGCGGAATCCGGCGGCTCCGATTACCAGTTCGTGATCGCGGGCATTCCGGAATCCATGGAATACTACGTGGAGGCCGGGGGGATTCATTCGAAGACCTTCAAGCTGAACGTGGTCGATTTGCCTTCGGTCAAGCACATTCAGGTCACCTATCATTACCCGTCTTGGACCGGCATGAAGGATGTGACCGAGAATCCCGGCGGGGATCTGCGAGCCGTGGAAGGAACCTCCGCCGATGTGACCGTCGAGACCGACAAACCATTGGCCAGCGGAGCCTTGCTGCTCGACGATGGATCGAAGCTGACCCTGCGCAGCGGCCCGAATAACACATTGATCGCCAGCGTCCCCATCGCGCGCGACGGCATGTATCACGTCGCCGCGGTGGAAAGCGGCGAAGACGTGCGCCTCACGGAAGATTACTTCATTGAAGCGCAGAAGGACAATCCGGCGGAGGTAAAGATTACGCGGCCCGGTCGCGATTTTCGCGCGTCGCCCATCGAAGAAGTGGCTATCGCGGTCCAGGCCAAGGACGATTTCGGCCTGCGCGACGTCCAGTTGCATTACTCCTTCAACGGCGGGCCGGAGAAGGTGGTCCCGATGCTTCAGGCCAAGGGCGCCAAAGCCTCCACCGGCGCCGCGACCATCGCGCTTGAGGACCTCAAGGCGCAGCCCGGCGACTTGGTGAGCCTTTACGCCACGGCCACCGGCGCGCGGACCACGGCCAACACCGACATGTTCTTCATCCAGGCCGAGCCGTTCGAGAAAAATTACTCGCAGTCGCAGGAGGCAGGCGGCGGCGACGACGCCGGAGGCGGTGGCGGCCAGCAAAACGCCGACGACGAAATCTCCAATCGTCAGAAGGAAATCATTACCGCTACCTGGAACCAGTTGAAAGGGTCGGGCGGCGCCAGGAAGGATGCGGTGGAGAATGCCGGCTTCCTCTCCCAGGTTCAGTCCAAGCTGCGCGATCAGGCCAAGTCGCTCTCGGAGCGCATGCAAGCCCGCCAGCTCGAAAGCGCCGGCGATTCCTTCAAGACCTTCGTGGACGCCATGAACAACGCCGTCGCGGCCATGGGGCCGGCCGCCGATAAGCTGAAGGGCGGCAGTTGGCAGGACGCGCTGGCGCCGGAACAGAAAGCGCTGCAATACCTGCTGCGCGCCGAATCCACCCGGCGCGACATTGAGGTAGCGTTTGGCCGGCAAGGCGGTGGCGGCGGAGGCGGCGGTGGCGGGAACAGCGCCACGCGCGACCTTCAGGGGCTCTTCGACCTGGAGCTCGATACCGAGAAGAATCAGTACGAGAATACGCGGCAGGCGCAGTCGAGCGACCAGCGCCAGCAGAGCATCGACGAGGCTCTGCAAAAACTGGAGGAGTTGGCTAAGCGGCAGCAGGAACTGGCCGACCAGCAGCGCCAGGGCCAACAGCTTACCCCGGACCAACGCTGGCAGCAGGAGTTGCTGCGGCGCGAGGCGGAACAGCTTCGGCAGCAGATGCAACAGTTGACGCGCAACGATAGCGGCCAGTTGAGCCGTAATCAACAGGGTCAACAGGGACAACAAGGACAACAAGGACAACAAGGGCAGCAGGGACAGCAAGGACAGCAAGGACAACAAGGGCAGCAAGGGCAGCAAGGGCAACAGGGTCAGACTGGACAGCAGGGCCAACAAGGTCAGCAGGGCCAACAAAGCCAGATGGGCCAGTTAGCGCAGATGGGCCAGCGCGGTCAGCAGGGACAGCAGGGGCAGCAGCAAGGCCGTCAGGGCCAGACGGGTTCCATCGGCCAGCAGCAACTGGAACAAACCATCAGAGGTCTGGAGCAGGCCATTCAGAACATGCGCCCGCCGCAGCCCGGCCAGGCCGCTAACGAAGCGGAAGCCCGCCGCGCGGCCGCCGGCCTCAAGGATGCCGAGCAGACTCTCCAGAGTCTGCGCACCGCCCAGTCCGGCAACCAGGTGGACAGCCTGGTCAATCAAGCCGACGCCCTGGTGCAAACCCAGCAGAAGTTCGAGCAGGATTTGCGGCGCGCCATCGCCTCCCAGGAACGTGGAGAATACCTCTCTCCGGCGCAGGCCGGGCCGCTGGCCGACCGCAAGGAAACCGAAGCGCAGGATCTCAAGCAGCTCGAACAGGCCATGCAGAATGCCGTTCGCGACATGCGGACCACCCAGCCTCAGGCATCCACCAAGATGCGCGAGGCTCTGGCCGAGGAGCAGCAGGAGGAACTCTCGCGCGACATGGAGCGCAACGCCCAGTACATTCGCAGCGGCAATGCGCCGTATGCGGCTCTTTCCGAATTGAACATGACGCAGGGACTCGCCGATCTGCGCGACCGCTTGCGCGGCGTCCAACACGCGTTGGGGCCTGACAACCAGGGGCGGCCCGGCCAGGACGGCAAAGCGGCGGAACAGGCGCTGGCGCAGCTCGAACAGTTGCGGCAGCAGATGCAGCAAATCGGCCAACGCGGTCAGCCGGGTCAACAGGGCCAACAAGGACAGCGCGGTCAGCAGGGCCAGCAAGGCCAACAGGGACAACAAGGCCAGCAGGGTCAGCAAAGACAACAGGGTCAGCAAGGACAACAGGGTCAGCAGGGACAACAGGGTCAGCAAGGACAACAGGGTCAGCAAGGCCAGCAGGGTCAGCAAGGCCAGCAGGGTCAGCAAGGCCAGCAGGGTCAAGGCGGCCAGCAGGGCCAAGGTGGTCAACAGGGCGGGCAGCAGGCCGGTGGTGGACAGCCGGGCCAAGGCGGGCAGAATGGCGGCCAGTTCGGCGGCCCACGGCAGAACGGCAGTCCGAACGGGACTGCCTTCGGCTTCGGCTACGGGGGTGGACCCGGGCCGGTCGGCCCGAATTGGATAGGCACGTACGAGGGCACGCTGCAGACCCTGCGCAACCTCCAGCAGCAATACCGTGACGACCCCAACACAGCGCGCGACGTGGGCGCGCTGATCCGCGACATGACGCGCCTCGACCCCAACACGTACGCCAACGAACCGTTGCTATCCGAGCGCATCAATGCCGCCGTGCTCACCGGCATCGAACAGGTAGAGATGGAGCTTCGGCGCAAGGTGGACGAGTCCGATGGCAGCGTCCGCAGCCAAGGCGGCGAACCCGTGCCGCAGGGCTATTCCGACGCTGTAGCGAGATACTTCAGCGGGCTGAGCGAGTCCAAAGGCAACAAGCCGAAACAGTAAAACCGGGCCGCCGCCGCAGCCGCGATTAGTGCCGTGTCTGATGCGCGGCGGCTTCCCAACGCCCCACCAGCAGATCGACCAGCGCGATCCACGCGTTCTCGGGCCGTTCCAGCTTTCGATACTCCGCGACGTAATCCGGCTTGTTCAATCCCATGCCCACAAACGCCATCAGGTAGACGCCGTCGCTTTGAAAGCCGGCGGCCTGTTCTTTGCTCCATTGTTTCGGGTCGGCCAGGCTGGCCTCCAGGGAATCGACCGGCGCGGCTATCGTGCCGCCGCTCCTGGCCGGCCTGCTCCAGAGGTCCACGCCGTGCAACTGCGCGATGCGGCAGATTATGGCGCGAGCCTCCAGACTGGCGGCCAGCGATTGCGCCGGCGGGTTCAGCGCGGCCACGCCCGGGGCGCGCGCCGGTCGGGGGAAGGCAGGGGCGCGATAGGAATCGAAGACCCTGTGCTCCGCTGCCGCATCTTCCGCGAAGCTGGCCGCCGCGGCTTCAAGCGCGTCGCGCCAGATTGGATTGTCGCCTCGCTGGATTGTCGCGGCCGGGCCGGCCGGCGTAAGCCAGCGCAGATAATCCTCGAACCACTTGCGCGTCGCGGCCTCGTCTTTGGGGTCCCACGTCCCGCTCTTAGCCAGGAACTCCATGCCTTGAATGGCGCGAATCAGCGGACGGCCTTCGGCTACGCCGCCTGGAGCGAGGTCCGCTCCACTCCGGCTCCCGGGCATGGTTCCGGCATGTTCCATGTTCGGGTCCATGCGCGTCTTCGGCAAAATGAACCAGTTCTGAATCAAGTGCGCGGCGTGCGACGCGTAGCGCGCGTCGTCCAGCAGATAGGCCGCCGTCCCGAGCGTGAAAACCGCCTCGCACATGGAGTCGAGCGCGGTGCGATTGGCGCTGAAGACCGAGGGGTTCGCCTGCCCGCTGCGGCGCAGATAAGGGCCGGCGGGATTCGCGGCGTCGGGCCAATAAAAAGGAGACTCGCTAAAATACTCGTGCGGATCCAGGTCCGTCCCCTTCGGCCGCTCGGCCGTGACGGTCCAGGGGCCTTCCTTCAAGTACCGTTCGGCGTCCAGGCGCAGCCGGCGGACCGGGTCCTGCGTCCAGGCCTCCTGGCGGATCGCCGCGCTGTGGATTGGCTCGGCTTCGTCGCCCGAAACCAGCGTGGCAGGCGTATCCGCGGCCCGCGCGAAGGACGCAACCACGAAAATAAAAGCGGCGCTCCTCACTCGTAACGATTGTAGCTGATAAGGACCGGACATGCCCGGCCGCCGGCCGACCCGCACGGCGCCGCTCTCACGGCCGGGCTTCAAATACCAGGTTGAACGGCGTCTCGGCCGCCCGGCGGAACGTGGTAAAGCCGGCAGCCGTGACCACGGCCCGGATGCGCTCCTCGCCCGCCTGTGCGCCGAGCGCCGCCCCAACCTCTTGCGCAAGCGATGCCGGCGTGCAGATCATGGTCGAAGCGGAATAGTAGACTCGACCCACGGGGTTGTGATTGTCCTCAGGGCGGTCGTTGGCGAACGGCTCGACGATCATCCACGTTCCGCCCGGCTTCAACGTGGACAAAACGTGACGCGCCGCTCCGGTCGGATCGCCCATGTCGTGAAGGCAATCGAAGAACGTGACCAGGTCGTAGCCGCCATTTGCAGGATAGCTTTTCGCGCTTGCCACTTCGAACGTGACCTGGTCCTGCAACCCGTCGCGCCCAGCCACGTGGCGCGCATACTCAATGGAGCCGCTATGATAATCGAACCCGTAAATTCGCGACTTCGGAAACGCTTTAGCCATGAGTATTGTCGAGGCGCCATGGCCACAGCCCACATCGGCCACCGTCGCGCCCGCCGCCAGTTTCTCCTGAACGCCATCGAGCGCCGGAATCCAGGAGCTCACCAGGTTCTGTTCATAGTTGGGCCGAAAGAACCGCTCGGTGCCGAAGAACAGGTTGGCGTCGTGCTCGTGCCAGCCAACTCCCTCGCCGGTGCGGAATGCCTTGGTGATTTTCGGTTCATCCTTGAAGCACGATGAGATGATGTGAAACGCGCCAGGGATGTCCTGAACGGTGAGCGCAAATGCCTGTTCGGGCGGCAATTGGTACTTCTGGGCGGCCGGATCGTAGGCAACGTATCCGCCCGCCGCGTTGGCATTGAGCCACTCGCGCACGTACCGCTCGGCGGTGCTGGTCTTTGCCGCCAGTTCCGCCGGCGTCAACCACCCGGCGCCTGCCATCGCCTTGTAGAGTCCCAGCTTGTCGCCGATTACCACGAGCGTCGCGTGCATGGCGGCGCCCATATCCATCACTGCCTTCTGCACGAAGGCGTTGAGCTTCGTTTCGTCGAACTCCAGTGCTTTTCCCAGAGCGGCCATTGTTCCCCTCCATGCCCTCAGCTCTGCTACTGAGGGTCGATGGGCGAATTGTATGCGCGAGGGGGAGCAGACTGCAAGGGGGAGATTTCCGGTTCATGTGATGGAAGCCACAATCACGGCGCGTCGCCGCGCTCGTACGCCGCGTTGAACTCGCAGCCGATGAGCGCGCTTGCGGCCAGCAGATACATCCAAACCAGCATTGCGATGCCGGCGCCCACCGAGCCGTAGATCACGTTGTAGTGCGCCATGTTCCGTACGTACCACCCGAAACCCATGGTGGTGAGCAGCCACAACGCCGCGGCCAGCAGCGCGCCCGGCCAGACATAATGCCAGCGCCGCGGGCGGTAAGGTCCGAAATACAGGAGACACGCGGCCACGGACACGGACGCCCCCAGCGCCAGGACGTAACGCGCCACATGGCTCAGCCATTGCCAGACCCAGGTCCACGGATCTAACGCCGGATCGACTTTCATCCACGCCATCACCGCCCGGTCCACCACGCTGCCGAACACGATGAGCAGCGTAGCCGCTGCCAGCGGGACGGCCGAGACCAAGGCCAGCGAAGCGGCGACGCCGCTCTCGTGCAGGAAACCTCGATTTCGCGGCACGCGGTAGGCCGCGTGGAAGCCTTCTATCAGGCTCTTGATCACGCTCGAAGCGGCCCACAATGAGATCAGGCTGGCCAGCGTCAGCATTCCCACCGGGCGCTTGCCGGCGGCGCGGAACTGCTGCACCACCAGGTCCCCCGCGCCCGGAGGAACAATCTGGTACAGCCAGTTCTCGAGCGCCCCCGAAACAAACGGTACGCCCGTCTGCACCAGGAGGGTAGCTGCCGAGGCCAGGATCGGGAAAAAGGAGAGCAGCCCCGAATAGGCGGCTCCTTTGGCGATGCCAAAACAGTTGTCGTCGAAAGCGGCCGCCACGCCTCGCCGCAGTAGAAACCAGAAAGTCAGCGGATTCGGTCTCATTACTGTGCGGCCCGCGCCGCCGTCATGGCAGTACGGCTTTCGCCACGCCGGTATTGCCGGCGCTATCTGCCACCCGGATCACCAACAGGTGCTCACCCGGCGCGAGATTCCGCAAGTCCAGCGTGAACTTCTCGCGCAGCCCATCGACAATGCCCTCCGCCGGCATGATCGGGACCCACCCCGAGGCGTCCACGGAGTATTCGCAATGCCGCAGCGGCGAAGTCCCGTCGGCCGCCTCGAATTCGACGTGCGCCGTGGCGCCATCGCGCCGCACCACTCCCAGGGTCGCGGTCGGCGGCGTGTTGTCGATCAGCACCGCGGCGCTCACCGACTGCCCCTCGCGCGCGCTCGAAGGCGGGTTGGCCTCGCGGTCGGACGCCACCACGCGGAAGAGGTATTTCCCATCCGCGAACAGGTCGCCATCGAAGGAGGCGAAGTTGTCGTGCACGCCGCGCTTAAGCGGAATCCACTGCGTCTCGTCTTCGCAGCGGAAAGAGACGTCGTAGACCAGGCGGTCGCCATCCGGGTCCTCGGCCTGCCAGGAAATCGTGATCTGAGAACCCGCTGCACGCGATAACACCTGCGTGGACGGCCCCGAACCGGCCTCCGCGCCGGCCGAGACGGTCACGGTAGAAGTGTCCGAAGATGGCTTGGCGGACCCAAGCGGCGCGGGCTGCGTGGATACCGTAACGCTGCTTACGACCGGCGGCGAGTTCTGCGGCAGGAAGGAGACCGTCACATCGTTCACCACGGGCGTGCGGCCGCCGCTCCCGGCCATCGCCATTTTCCATTGGATGTAGCGTGCGTTGGGGCTCGCAATGCGCGAGCCGGCCGGGTCAGCCAGCGGAGCCGACCAATCGCTCCAGGTGCGGTCCGGAGTGGCCGAATTGCCGCTGCGCGTGCGGAACTCCACCGAGCACCCCGCGGGCGTTACAGCGCGCCAGGTGACGCTGCCCCAGCGCGCCACCGCTCCGGCATCGTGCACCGGCGCTTCCAACTCTCCCGCCCCGCCAGGCGATTCGCCCAGCCGGAAGACCCGTCCGATGTCGCTGGTGGCGGCCAGCAGCGTATTCCCGGAGGAAAGCAACCGCGTCGTCTCGCCCTCGCCGGTTTCCGTAATCAGGGTCACGCCGCGGTCCGGCGCCAGGCCATAAATGCGGCCGTTCTGGTCTGTGGCGAACAACATCCGGTCCTGCTCGGGCAAGAGGTCGTAGGCATTCTCTTCCTTGGAACTCCACAGCGTCTCGACGGTATTGTCCGCGTTAATTCGATAGACCGCGGACTTATCCGCGCCGCTGGCCTCTGGCAGCGCTGTGGCCGGCGCCGGAGCCGGAGAGGCGGGTACCGGCGCCGCACGGGTTTGCGCCTTGCTGGCGTCGGGAGGTTTGATTTCGCTGCCCTGCGCTTCCACCGTGACGGTCGCGGTGACTGTCGGTACCGTGCCCGCCGGATTGACGCTCTGCGCGGCCTGGCCCGCGGCTTGCGCGCGCCGCGCCACCGAACCGCCCAGAGCCGCCGCGTAAACCGAGCCGTCCGGCATGGGAACGATGGCGCGGATCTCGGGCAACCCCGAATCGTAGAGCACGAATGCCTTGTCCTTCGCGGAAATGCGGTACAGAATGCCGTTCGGCTCGGTGCCCGCCAACAGCCGCCCCTGCGTGTCCACCGCCAGTCCGGTAATGTGCGACTGGCCTGTATCGTAATACAACTCGCCCTTGCCGGCGGAATCCACGCGGAAGATTTTGCCCTCGTCGCCCGTCCCCACGTACAGCGCGCCGTCCGGCCCCGCCGCCAGCGACCAGATATAGCGCGACTTCGGCGCGAAATACTCCGTAGCCTTGCCGTTTTCGATCCGGTACACGGCTCCGTCGGGCGATGTGCCGGCGTAAACCACGCCCCGGCGGTCTACGGCGATGGCGAAGACCTCGGGCTGTTCCGCCGTCCACAGGAGCGTGGACTGGCCTCCGCCGTCGATCTTGTAAACCCGGCCCCGGTTGCCGGTGGCCGCGTAGAGCGTTCCGTCCGGGGCCCGTGCGATGCTCCAGATGGCAGGCTGGTCCGATGCGAATACCGGGTCCACCTTGGGCGCCAGCGACACGCGCCCGTCACGGCCCAGCGAAATGCCGCTGAAACGCCCGCGGATGAAATCGCCATACGAGTTCATCTCCCAGGTAACCGTGCCGCTGGCTAATGCGAAGGGCGCCAGGGCCATCGCCAGCGCCAGTTTCTTCTCTAGCAGAGAGATCATTCCTTGATTTCCACCTGAATGGTCTTCGAACCGGTGACCGCCATGCCGCCGGCGTCAATCTCCATCTCCGCGATCTTCGAATTGCGCGTTTGCACGATCCCGCCGGTGGTCGTCTGCAATCCTCCCAGAATCAGCGCCACCGACGCCGGAGGATTCGGCAGGTCGGCGCCTTCCAGATCGAACGCCGGGCTGGTGGTCCACACGCGCACGTAGGCCTTATTGTTCGGATGCAGGCCGTTCAACATGGCGATCACCTGCCCGGCGGTGCGCTCCGGAGAGCTCAGCACCTGATGGAAATCCGCCAGGTTCGTGGTGGCGGCGTCCGCCACGGTGAAGTAAATCGTCCCGGGCTCCGCTCCGATGGGCGCCTGGTACGCCACCTGGCGGGTGATTTCCCGGCCGTCATTCCCCACCAGCGAGACGTCGATGCGGATGGTATCGCCCGGGTGGGCCTCCCGCCGCGATGCCGTGACGCCATCGATCTGCAACTCCCGCTTCAGGGGGAAGGTTTCGATGTTGAGGTCCACTTGTTTTAACGCAAGCGCGTCATAGCCGCTCTGCATGGCGTAAGCGGCCGGCATGGCGGCGGCCATGGCGGACTGCGCCGCGGAGCCGTTGTCCGCCGAGGCGATGCTTGAGATTTTCACCGGCGCCAGCCCATTCTGAAACTGGATCTCGCCGCTGATCCTTACGCTGGCGGCGCCTACGGTGCGCTCCGTGGCTTCGATCGCGGAGGATACCGCCATTTGGATCAGCAGCGGCGAGAGCAGCGGGTCGTTCACGATCCGCATGTGGTAGGTCTCAATGGGCTGCCCGTTGCGCGTTACGGAGATCGACATTGGCGTCAAGTCCGGCAGCTTGCCCAATTCCCCGGAGACCGCCGTATCCCGGTCCTGCGTAATCCCGCCCATCCATTCCTTGGCGGAGGAAAGTTTGAAGGACGTGTTGAGGGTGGGCAGCAAGGCGATCACCTCGGAACGCGCGAACGGCAAGGCGGTCGCGCCGACCCCCAGAAAGCTGTGCCCGAAGGCGTACACGCGATTGCCATCGATGTAGGTCAACGTGCCGTCGGCCCCCACGCTCAGGTCTCCGGACATCAGTTGGACGCTGATCATGGAGCCGGGTTTGAGGTCGGCGGGATTTCCGATTCCGGGCGGGACGTTGCCGCCGCCCGCGACCCCCTGGCGCGGTTCCAATCCCAGCGCCCGCAGTTGCGGCCCGAAGGTCTCGATGGTCTCCCGGCTGAAACCGCTAAAAGAAACCGGCGTGGCGATATTCACCATGCGCTCGTCTCCGGCCATGGCAGGCAGTGGTTTGGGAAACAGGTGCAGGATGTCCCTATCTCCCAGCGTGGCGCGCTGCGCCGGCGGGTTTGCCGCCGATACGCGAAGCATGTCCTCAATAGGGCGAATTCCGGCGATGGGATCCTTGGCGAAGGGAAACGCCATGGCCACCGCTCCTATCAGCTTCCCGCCGATATATACGGGGCTGCCGCTCATGCCCTCCATGACCCCGGTATGTTCCAGCGGGCCGCCGGAAAGCCGCGCCAGGATGAGCGACTGCTTGGGCCCGGCGTTGTCCAGCACACCAAGGATTTCAACCTGGAATTCGTCGATCTGGTTCCCGGAGAATACGGTCCTGCCGGTTCCGCGCATCCCCGGCTGGATGTCTCTCAGCGGGAGGAAGGCCGTCTGCGCGGAAACAACGGTCGCCAGCGCGAGCACGGCCGGCAGCGGAAAGCGAGGCACACAACTATTGTACCTAGGCCAGCTCGCCCACCTTGCGCAGCTCCACCACCATGTCCCCCTCATTGTCAACGAAGAACGCCGGCGCGAATTTCCTGCCCCAGACAATCTCGTCGTGACGGTAGGAATGCCGCGCGCGCACGGTCTGGCTGAACGTGTCGTCGTACGCTTTGATCATGATCAGCGTCTCCGCCTGCTTGCGCGCGAGTTCCTCGGCGGTCTTGCCCCACAGCGGACTCTCGGAGTCGATCGGGTGCACGATGGTCCACGTCAGCGGAAAGAACAGGACCTGTTCGCGTTCCAGACGCAATAAGGTGTAGTTCCGTTTTGCCTGGCCCTCGACCATATCCACCGTCATGAGCATGACCCGCGCCTCCAGTTCCATCAGGGAATTGGACCGCCGGTTTACCACCCGGAATTGCAGGCTCGTCCCGTCCTGGTAAGGCGCTACCACCATGTTCTCGCTGAAGCCAATCCGCGCCGAGGGCCGCGATACGCGCCCGAACAACAGACCCGTGGCCACCGCGAAGCCCAGGACGCCCACCATCGCTTCCAGGGAAGACACAATCTGCGCCGCAAGCCCTTTGGGAGCGATGCTGCCGTAGCCCACCGTGGTCAGCGTGTGGGAACTGAAGAAGAAATCGTTGAGGAACCGGCCCATGGCGGTGGATGCGTCCGCGCCCTGCAGTTGGCCGGGATCGAGCGCGAAGTAGGCCGCCGCGAAGATGGTATTGGCCGCCAGGTATCCCGCGAAAAGTGTGACCAGAAATACGGGCCAACTCATGTTGATCAGATGCAGGTACGGGTGGACGTCGCGCCACGTTCCGCCCTGCCGGTGCACGTTGAAGCTGCCGTCTTTGTTGATGACCCGCCGGAACGGCGCCGTGAACTGCTGGGTCAGGCCGGGATCGAAGCCGGGTGTTCGCATAGATATCTGATCCAGCCGGATGGGCCGTGGATTCCGCCCTCGGTCCCTGGTTTACGATAGGCTTATGCCCGATCTCGCGCGCCAACAATTGACCGATCTCCGCAACGGTTTGATGCGGCTGCACCTGGGCCTGCTCGACTCCGAGCGCGCCGCCTATGAGCGCGACGTCAAGCGCATCGCGGGCACCGGCGAATACCTCAACCTGGTGCTCAACGACCCGTGGTTCACTTGGCTGCGCGAGCTTTCGCAATTCATTGTCCTGATCGATGAAACCCTGGACTTCGCCGACCCTCCGACCCTGGCGGACGCCGGCCGGTTGATTGCACGCGCCCGCGCGCTGGTCACGCCCTCGGAAACCGGCGCCGGTTTCGCGAAGCGCTACGACGAAGCCATGCAGCGAGATCCCGCCGTGGTGCTGGCCCATGGCGCCATGATGCAGGTGTTCGCCGCTCTCCCGCCGGAGCCGGCCGCCGCTGACCCCGCAAAAAACTGATTTGTTATATGATTTGGCTGTTGCCGCTCGCTGAGGAGGGCCTTCAATGCGCAGTCTCGTATTCTTGACCCTGGCCGGAGTGCGCTTGCTGTCCGCGCAGGCAGCGCTGCCAACCGAATGGATCGATCCCGACACGGGCCATCGCGTGATCCGTCTTTCTCGCGAAGACGGCACGCAGTCACTCTACTTCCACCAGAATGCGTACTCCGCCGACGGCAAGAAGCTGGTGGTTACGAATCCACACGGCATCGCCACCATTAATCTCGCTACGCGCGAAATCGAGCAGGTGGTCGAAGGCCGCGTGAACATTCTGGTGACCGGCCATAAGACCGGCCGGATTTACTACACCAGGGAAGGCGCCATCTACGCCACCGACCTGGACACGCATGCTACCCAGGAGGTCGCCAAGATTCCGCCCCAGGCGGGCCGCGGCGGCGCCATCGCCGTCAGCGCCGATGAAACCACGCTGGTAGGCATCGCGGCCGATCCCGATGGGAAAACCGTGCCTCGCACGCCGCCCCCCAACGGGGATGGCGGAAGCCTGGAGGCGAACTGGGCGGCGGGTACGCCCAAAATGCTCTACACGATCGACATCAAGACCGGGGCGTTTCGGAAAATCTACACCGAAAACGATTGGACCAACCACCTCCAGATGTCGCCCACCGATCCCCACCTCATCATGTTCTGCCATGAAGGACCGTGGCACTATAACGACCGCATCTGGACCATTCACACGGATGGTTCGGGCCTGCGATTGATGCACGAACGGACCATGAACATGGAAATCGCGGGCCATGAATTCTTCAGCGCGGACGGCAAGAGCGTGTGGTACGACCTGCAGACTCCCAAGAGCACGGTATTCTGGCTGGCGGGCGTGGATATCGCCACCGGACATCGCACCTGGTATCACCTGGAGAGGAACGAATGGTCGGTGCATTTCAATGTTTCGGCTGACGGGAAGTTGTTCGCCGGCGACGGGGGCGGCCCGAATAGCGTGGCCGCGCGGTCTCCGGACGGCGAACTTCTGAACCCGCCGGGCAACGGCCAGTGGATCTACCTTTTCCGCCCGGTCATGGTCAAGGGAAGTTCGTTCCGCGATAAGAAAGACCTGGTCGACGTCGGATATTTCAAGTCCGAACGCCTGGTCAATCTCGCCAGGCACAACTACACGCTGGAGCCGAACGTCACCTTTTCCCCCGACATGAAATGGATCGTCTTCCGCTCCAATATGCTCGGCCCCACGCACGTCTTCGCCGTCGAGATTGCTAGGTAGGACGGGCCGGAGCGCCCACCGCCTTCGTGGGCCCGCCTGCCTTCTTGGCCTTCCCCACCGCGCTCCGCACCCTGTTAGAATCCAATTCACCCGGTTCTTTGGAGGACCCATGAGAAACCTGCTTCTTACGCTGTTGCTTTCCGTCGCGGCCCAGGCCCTGCTGGCCCAGGGCGCCCCGCCCCAAGGGGGCGCCGACCAGCCCTACATCATGGAGTATTACTACAAAGTCCAGTGGGGCCATCAGCAGGAGTTCCTGCAGCTCTTCCTGAAGAACCACTACCCGCTGCTTCAGAAGGTGGCGCAGAGCGGCCGTATCCTCTCGGTGAAGATCGAGACGCCCGCCAACCACATGACCGAGGATGCCCGCTGGGATTATCGCGTCACCATCCGCTACAAGAACTCGGGGCTGGCCACCACCGCGAATCCCGACGAGGATCGCTTCATCAAGCAGCTCTGGCCGGACCAGGCGACTTACCAGCGCGAGGAGCAGCGGCGGTTTGAGATTCTGCTGGCCCACTGGGATCTGCCGCTGACGGATATCACGCCCGCGAAACCGTAGCCCCCATGAGACTCGCCATCGCACTCGCGCTCTTCTGGCTGCCCGCGCTCTGCGCGGCGGATTGGAAGCCGGCGGACAACCCGCTCACCACGCCTTGGACATCGCTGGTCGATCCCAACCGCCCTCTGCCCGAGTATCCGCGGCCGCAAATGGCGCGCAAGGACTGGACCAATCTCAACGGACTCTGGGATTATGCCATCCGGCCCCAACAGGAGGCCAGCGCGGCGGCGTACGACGGCCGCATTCTAGTACCATTCCCCGTGGAATCCGCGCTGTCGGGCGTGAAACGGCCGCTCACCCCGCAACAGCGGCTTTGGTATCGCCGTACGTTTACGGCGCCAAATCTGAAAGGCAAGCGCCTGCTGCTGCATTTCGGGGCCGTGGATTGGCGCGCTGAGGTGTGGGTCAACAGCAAATCCGTCGGTAAGCACGAGGGCGGTTACGATCCGTTCACCTTCGACATCACCGATGCCCTGAAGGGGACGGCGCCTCAGGAAATCTTGGTGGCTGTGTGGGATCCCAGCGACTCCGGCCGGCAGCCTCGCGGCAAGCAGATGCTCAATCCGAGCGGCATCTGGTACACCGCCGTATCCGGCATCTGGCGGACCGTGTGGCTGGAGCCGGTTCCCGAGCAGTACATCTCCGAGCTTTCCATGACTCCCGACCTGGACGGGCGCAGCCTGCGTTTGACCGTGCGCTCCGCGTCCGAGGGCGCGTTCACCGCCATCGCCAGGCTCGGCGGCAAGACGGTCGGCCGGGTTTCCGGCAAGCTCAACCAGCCGTCCGTGCTGCCGCTGTCCGACGTCAAGCCCTGGTCGCCCGACGCCCCCACGCTTTACGACCTCGACATCTCGCTCGGTTCGGGCGATCGCGTCTCGAGCTACTTCGGCATGCGCAAGATCGAAGTTCGCAAGGACAGCGCCGGCATCGACCGCCTGTTCCTCAACAATCAGCCGCAGTTCATGATCGGCCCCCTCGACCAGGGCTGGTGGCCGGACGGTCTCTACACCGCACCCACCGACGAGGCCATCCAGTTCGATATCGCGACGCTCAAGAAGCTCGGCTTCAACATGATGCGGAAGCACGTGAAGGTGGAGCCCGCGCGCTACTACTATTGGTGCGACAAGCTGGGCCTGATGGTCTGGCAGGATATGCCCAGCGCCATGCCTGCCCGCGGCGGCGGCGTCCGCAAAGGCGCAGCCGAAGACGTTACGCTAGCCCCGGAAGACGCGGCTGTGTATGAGCGCGAATTGCAGGCCCTGGTCCGCAACCTCGCCAATTCGCCGAGCGTCATCGCGTGGGTTCCTTTCAACGAAGGTTGGGGCCAGCACTCCACCAACGACATTCTCAAGCTGGTCAAGTCCTGGGACCCTTCGCGGCTTGTGGATGCCCCGAGCGGCTGGGAAGATCGCGGCCAGGGCGACATGAAGGATATGCACGAGTATCCTGGCCCGAACATGTATCCGCCGGTTCCCGGGCGCGCCAGCGTGCTGGGCGAGTTCGGCGGTCTGGCGACGCCCATCGAGGGCCACCTGTGGATTGCGGACCGCAGTTGGGGATACCGCCAGTTCCCGGACCGCGCCGGTCTCGAAGCCGGCTATGAGGCCCTCATCGCCAAGATGAAACCGCTGGTCGCAAACGGCCTCTCCGCCGCCGTTTACACCCAGACAAGCGATGTCGAAAGCGAAATCAATGGCCTGATGACCTACGACCGCAAAGTGGTGAAGTTCGACGCCGCGATCCTAAACCGCATCCATCGGGAACTGATCGCCATCGGCTCCGCCAAGACTAAGTGACCCGCGGCCAAGGTGTATACTCGGTTTAAGAACTTGTCCCGCGGGCCCCGTAGCATACAACCCGCGCGCAACCGCTCGATTGTCCGGAGTGCGTTGACTCTGCCCAGGCTGCGCCGGCTGTCGCAGACCCTCTTTCTCGGACTCTTCCTGGTCCTCCTCTGCAAAACGGAGTTTCCCGGCTCGTCTCCGCCCGGCGATCTCGAAGTCCGCCTGCCGTATCCGGCCCGCGCTTTTCTGGTTACCGACCCGTTAGTTGCCATCGCCAACGCGCTGGCCACGCACGCTCTCTATCGCGGCTTGCTGTGGAGCCTGGCGATCCTCATTCCCACCCTCTTCCTGGGACGCTTCTTCTGCGGCTGGATTTGCCCGTTCGGGACCATGAATCACTTGGTCGCCAGTGTTCGGTCGGAAAGAAAAATGGGCCGCCAACGCATCGCCTCCAACCGTTACAAATCCTGGCAAACCTTGAAGTACTATCTGCTTTTCGCCTTGCTGCTGGCAGCTTTTCTGGGGCGCGCACTGGTCGGAATCCTCGATCCGATCGCGCTGGCCGTGCGCTCCCTCGCCCTTTCGATTCTTCCCGCCTGCAACTATGCCCTCGACGTCCTCCCCATCGGCTTCAAGCAAGCGCATTTCCGACAAGCCTTCCCGTTGGGGTGCTTCTTCATCGCCATCCTGGCGCTCAATCTGCTGATTACCCGCTTCTGGTGCCGGGCGATATGTCCGCTCGGAGCGCTGTTGGGACTGGCCTCACGCTGGTCCATCCTGGGCCTGGAGAAACGTCCGGCCCATTGCGAGGATTGCAACCGCTGCCTGCTCCATTGCCAGGGTGGGGACGATCCCATCCCCGGCGCGCCGTGGCACAAAGCCGAATGCCATCTGTGCATGAACTGCGTCGCCGATTGTCCGGAAAGCGGGATTTGGTTCCGCTTCTTCCCTGCGGATCCCTGCCCTCATACCGTGGAGGGAGCCGGCCTCCAGCGGCGCAAAGTGCTGACCGGGTTGGCGGCTGGCGCGGCGGCAGTTCCCCTGTTGCGCGCCAATACCGGCCTCGCCGCCGAACCGCACGAACGCCTGATCCGGCCCCCGGCCGCGCTCGATGAGAGTCCGTTCCTGGCGCGCTGCATCCGCTGCGGCGAGTGCATGAAGGTCTGCCCCAATAATGCCCTGCACCCCGCCCTGACCGAAGCGGGTTGGGAGGGTATCTGGACCCCCGTTCTGGCGCCGCGCGTGGGATATTGCGAACCCGGTTGCACCCTCTGCGGCCAGGTTTGCCCCACCGGCGCCATCCTCAGGTTTACAGCCAGGGAGAAAGCCTGGATCGGAACGCCCGCACCGGACACCGCGCCCATCCGCCTCGGCACGGCTTTCTACGACCGGGGCCGCTGTCTGCCTTGGGCTATGGCCACCGACTGCATCGTGTGCGAGGAGTGGTGCCCGGTCACGCCCAAAGCCATCTACCTGCAATCGGCGGAGATCACCGATGCCGCCGGAAACAGAAAGCAGGTGCGGCAGCCCTATATCGACCCGCGGCGTTGCGTCGGCTGCGGCGCGTGTGAGTATGCGTGCCCCGTGAAAGACCGCCCGGCCGTCTACGTTACCAGCGCCGGGGAAAGCCGCTCGAAGACCAACCAGATCCTGATCGGACGAACGGACAAACCCGCGCCCTGGTTCCCGGCGACCGGCGACGTTGCCGGCTGGGCCAAATCCGGCGAGACGCGCGAATTCGAGGCCGCCAATCTCTGGAAATACGTGGATGGCGATGCCGAGCGGTATCTGCGCGCCGGCGTCCGCCGCACTCTCACGGCGAATTACCGCTATGCGGACGCCATCGACGCGGTGGCGGACATTCACCAGATGGAAGCGCCCCGTGCCGCCGCGTCGATCTTCGAATCCGAGCCGTCCGTCGGAAGCCGGCCCGTGGCGCTCGGCGATGCCGGCAGGAGCTATGGCCAAAGCGTGGTCTTCCGCCAAGGCCCTTTCTTCGTCCGCCTGACGGCCTATCAAGACACGCAGCGGACAGAGCAGGCGCTAATGGCCCTGGCGCAGGCCATCGCGGCCAGGCTGGCGCGGGAATAGGAGGTGTTTATGAAGCGAACTATTTCCTTATTGATCGCCGGGTCCGTCTTCGCGGCAACCATAGCTTGGAGCCAGCCGCGGCCTGCTTTCGAGGTAGTTTCCATCCATTCTTCTCCGCCATTTTCCATGGAAGCGATGCGCTCAGGCCAGATACACGTTGGAGTCAAAGTAGACGGCGCAATAGCGGATTTCGGCGGGCAGTCGTTGATGCAACTCATCTGCCGCGCCTACCGTGTGGAAACCTTCCAAGTCGCCGGACCGAATTGGCTGCCTACCGCGCGGTTCGACATTGTCGCCAAACTGCCCGAAGGAGCGTCGCCGGACCAGGCGCCCGAAATGCTCCAGACCGTGCTGGAGGAGCGCTTCAAGCTGGCCTTGCATCGCGACCAGAAGGAGTTTTCCGTGTATGTACTGATCGTCGGGAAGGACGGGCTGAAACTGAAACGTCCACCAGCCTTCGACCCCGCTTCGATTACCACCGGCACGCCCGGTTCCTTCGCCAGCGTCACCCCATTGCTCACTGGCGCGTTGGAGCGCCCGGTAATCGACCAGACAGGCTTGAAAGGGGAATACGACTTCCTTGGGGGCGATTTATTGATGAGCTTCAATGAAATTCCGGCGGTGCGAGCGCGCATGGACGATGCTATGCGCGCACGAGTTGACGCGGCCCCCCCGGGTCCCGACACATTCGAGGTTCTCAAGACCTGGGGGTTGCAGCTCGAACCGCGCAAGCTCACCCTGCCCCTGCTGACAATCGATCGCGTCGAGAAAACGCCTACTGAGAACTGACCGCGCTTCGGGAATATACTTGAGGTCGAACCACAAGGAAGGGGCGGGTGAGAAAGCCGATCTTGCTGTTAGTGATGGGCGCCTCGGCGATGGCAGTAGCGCTGTCCGCACAGCCCCTCGCGTTTGAGGTCGCTTCGGTGAAGGCCGCTGTTACCCCGGGCGCCGAACCCATGTTCTGCATCGTTCCCTGCACCTCGGGCGAGCGCCAGACCGTCGTCGGCTCGCGCGTGGATATCCGCTACACCTCGCTGCACACGTTGCTGTTGACTGCCTACCGCATCAAATCGAACCAGTTGTCCGGGCCGGATTGGATCGGGACGCAGAGGTTCGATATCGCGGCGAAGATTCCCGAAGGCGTCTCCAAAGACCGGATTCCCGAAATGCTTCAGGCGCTGCTCAACGAGCGATTCAAGCTCTCCGTCCACCGCGACACCAGGGAGCAGACAGTCTACGCCTTGGTCGTGGGCAAGAACGGATCGAAGCTCCAGGAGTCCCCGGCCGATGCCGATGCTCCCGTGCCCGACGCCCCCGGCAGCAGCCCGTTGTCCACGCCGCAAGGCGATGGCCGCATTTTGGAAGGCGGCGGCTTCGTGATTGCGGACGCAGAATACGGCCCCATGCGGGGCGGCATAGTACCGAACGGAGGAGTGAAGTTCGAATTCCTGAAGCTGACCATGCCCGCACTGGCGGACGTGCTGACTCCGCATGTCGCTCGTCCTGTAGTGGATATGACCGGCTTGAAGGGCGGCTATTATCTCGCCTCGGAAAATCGCCCGCAGGCCGCGCAAGCCGGGCGCAAGGGAGGCGGGCCTTCCGAGGGCGCGCGGGTTACAAGCGTCGCCCCCGACGCCCCGTCAACGGGCGATGCCTTCGGAGAAGCTCTACTCACGGCTATCGAAAAGGCCGGACTGAAGCTGGAGACGCGTAAGGCTCCCGTGGAGATGGTTGTAGTCGACCACATCGAGAAGACGCCGACCGCGAACTAGCGTGGACCGCCGCCGGATTGTCACGGAACCGTAGCAGGTCTGCAAGATGCCTGCATTCCGGCTGCTGTAGGCTGGTAGACGAATGCCCAAGACCAGCCTTTGTTTCCTTTTCTGCCTCACCGCGTGCGCCTCCGCCCAACTCGGCGCGCCGCTCCGGCTAAACGAGATTCAGATCGTCGGCACCCACAACAGCTATCACGCAGGCATGGGCCCCAACGAAATGGCCTACCTCCGCAAGGTAGACCCCCGGACAGCCTATTCTCTGGACTACCGGCATCCGCCCCTTACGGCCCAGTTGGACGCGGGAGTCCGGCAGTTGGAGTTGGATGTCTGGGGCGACTCCAAAGGCGGATTGTACGCCAATCCCGCGGGCCTGGGCCTCGTCGCCAAGGCCGGACTTCCCGCCGATCCGCCGTTCGATCCCAACGGAATCATGCAGAAGCCCGGCTTCAAGGTCTTTCATGTGCAGGATATCGATTTCCGCAGCAACTGCCAGCCCTTCGTCGCTTGCCTCAACATCATTCGCGACTGGTCCAAGGCCCACCCTGGGCATCTGCCAATCTTCATCCTGGTGGAAGACAAGGACGACCGTCCCGCGGCGGACTATATGACCACCCCCGAGCCGCTTACAGCGGAGACCTTTGCTGCGCTCGATGCCGAGATCCGCTCGGTTTTCCAGCCGTCGGAGATGATCGTTCCCGATGATGTTCGCGGCAGCCGCAAGACCCTGGAAGAAGCCGTGCTGACTTCCGGCTGGCCCACCCTCGATCGCGCGCGCGGCAAAGTCGTCTTCCTGCTGGACCAGCAGCGGGTCGGCGTGTTCTATACCAAGGGCCATCCGTCGCTCGAAGGCCGGGTCCTGTTCACCAACGCGCAACCGGGAACGCCGGATGCGGCGTTCATCGAAGTGAACGATTCCCAGGCCCATCCCGATCTCATTCCCAGCCTCGTTCGCAAAGGGTACCTGATTCGCACCATGACCGATCCCCGCCAGGATGGCGTTCGCGCGAACAACCGCAGTAAACCCGACGCCGCCATGGCCAGCGGAGCGCAGATCCTAAGCACCGACTATCCAAGCGCCGAGGCTGCCCCTTCCGGTTATTCGGTCCGTTTCGATCGCGAGAATGTCCGCTGCAACCCCGTATTGAAGCCGTCGTGCGACGCCGCCTCGATCAAGGAGTGACCGCGCCGGATTGCGGCTTGAGCAGGCTGGGGATCTGTTCGCTGGCGTGGCCCAGCGCGCGCGCCAGACTCAGCTTACCCAAGTTGTGGGCGAAGACGCTGTCGATCAGGTCCAGTTGCGCGCTGGCGACCGTCTGTTGCGCTTGCACCACTTCCACCGTGTTGATCACGCCGGCGTCCATGCGCGCGCGGGTCATCTCCAGGGTCTCCTGGGCCACTTGCAGATTCTTGCGCGCCAGTTCTACCTGGCTGCTGGCGGCCTCCAGATCGAGGTACGCCTGGCGGACTTCGGATTCCACCGACCCCCGCGTATCGTCCAACTCGGCCTGACGCTGCGCCAGCACCGCTTCGGCCTGTGCGATGTCGCCCGCGGCTTTCCCGCCTTGCCACACCGGAATGCTCAACGTGCCGGTCACCGTGAAGACCCCATGCGACTGCGCCGGGTTGATGCCGATCACCCCGTAGTCTCCGCTGAGCGCAAGCGAGGGCAGGCGCTCGGCGCGCGCGGCCGCCAGGGCCTTCGCGGCTGCCTCGGCCTGCAATTGGGCGGCTTTCAGGTCGGCGCGCTGTTGTATGGCCAGGGCCACGGCCGCATCCGCGCTCTCCACCGGCGCCGGGCTGAACGGAAAGCTGTCCGTCAGTTGATAGTCGGCATTGGGCGGCAGGCCGGTCAGCCGCGCCAGGTTGATCTTCTGTTTGGCCAGATCGTTGCGCAGAGTAATAATCTGCTGTTGCTGGGTGAGCGTCCTTACCTGGCTCTGGTCCACATTGAGCTTTCCCAGCACGCCCTCTCCATGCTGCTCGCTCGATTCATGGAAGACGGCATTGGCGGTGTCGAGTTGGGATTGCGCCGAGTCCATGCGGGCCTGCGCGGCCAGCACCTGCAAGTAAGCGCCGCCCACCGCCAGGGTAATCAGGTCGCGCGCATCCTGCAGGCTGTACTGGCTGGCGCGGGCGGTGGCCTTGGCGGCGCGGTAGTTATCGATCTGGGTCATGTTGGCCACGGTCTGGCTGAGACTCGCCTGGAGGTTGAAATAGTTGAATGGTCCGGCGATGGTGGGAATGCGGAAGCCGGGAAAAGGTGAGTTGATGCGGAGTCCCAGCGCGGCCAGATCGGTTTGCTCCACGGTTTCGCTGAGATTGGCGCCGATGTTGGGCAGCAGGGCGCTGCGGGCCACCGTCGCCTGCGCGCCGGTTTGACGCACCGCCTGAGCCATTCCCACCGCGCTCAGGTTGTAAGCCAGGCCGCGCTTGAGCGCCTCTTCTAATGAGAGCTTGCCCGAAAAAGGCATGGCCGTAGTGCTGCGCGCGCTGCCGCCGTAGGGCCCCGAAACCTGCACGCTGGGGTTCAGGGTGTTGACGCTGGTGGTAGTCCCCGCCACGGCCTGTTCGGCCGCGCCGACCGATCCGCCCTGGGCGTTGCGGCCCGAAGCCGGCAACACCGAAGCGGGAGTTGGCGCGGACGTTCCGCCGGAAGGAGACTGCGCAAAGCCGCTCCCCGCGCCTGCCAGGACGGTCAAAAGCACAACGCTGCCGAAATGTTTCATGGCTTCTCTCGTTTCGAAATCGGAACCAATTGGCGCATGGCGGCCAGCAACTGTCGCTGTTGAGCCGCCGAAAGCGCTTCCAGATGCTGCTCCTCGGCGCGCCGGGCCAGCGGCAGCGCCCGGGCGAACAGACGGTCGCCGGCCTCCGTGCGCTGCACCCAGTGCATGCGGCGGTCACGCGGGTTGGGCTGGCGGCGCAGGAAGCCGCGGCGCTCCACCCCGTCGATCAGCGCCACCACGGAGCTGGGGTCCAGGCCGAACTGTTCGGCGATCTCATTCTGCGGAACGTCCCCGGCGCCGGCCATGGCCAGCAGCCAGAACTCGCGCGCGCGCAGTTCGAGCGGCTCCAGGGCGCGGTCCAGGCGCCGGCGCGCCTCAAGCGAGATCTGCCAGTTGCAAAACCACAACCCGGACGCGTCCGGCACTCCCGGCGCCAGAGCCTCCGGTGCAGCCGTCTTGTCAACCTTGCGCGGCATGGCTACAAAGTCCGCCTGAACAGCAGCGTGGCGCCCGCCAACACCAACGCGGAGGTCAGCGCCAGCGCGAAGATATCGTTGCTGATCGCCCCGATGCCGACGTTTTTGAGCAGCGCCGTGCGCACCCCGTGGACTGCGTAAGTGAACGGATCGCAGTTCGACAGCCACCGCAGCCAGCGCGGGAAGCCGGCTATCGGATAGATCGCGCCGCTCGGAAAAAACAACAGCGTGTTCAACACGCCGAACAGGGCGCGCGGCACCAGCGGGTCGCTGATGCGCGCCATGATGAAAAACATCAGGCCGATCAGCGCGACGGAAGTCAGAAAGATCATCAACGCCAACTCCAGCAGGCGCTCCGGCTGGAAAAAGTTCGGGACCCCCGCCACCATGGACCCCAGCACCAGCACGGTCCCCCCTGCCAGCATCGCCTTGATCACGCCCGACAGGTTGAAGCCCAGAATCATCTCCCACTTGGTGATGGGCGTCACCATGTAGCCTTCGTGCAGGCCGCGCGCTTTGTCGTCGATGAAAAGCAGTCCGCCGCCAATCATCGCCGTGAGGAAGACTGCCAGCGCCACCGAACCGGGCAGCAAGTACTTCATGTAGTCGATGTAGGGATAGACTTCCACTACGTCCAGCGCGGCCTGCTGCGGTTCGCGGCGCGGAACCTGCGGCGCGTTGATGGAGGCTACCAGGTCGGACATCTGCGCGCCCACCGCGCCCGCCACGGAGCGGTCCGTGTTGTCGGTAATCAGCGCCAGGTGCGGCTGGTGCTGCTCCAGCAGGTCGCGGGAATAATGCTGTGGGATGATCAGGACCCCGCCCAGCACGCCCTTGCGCAGGTCGTCGAGAGCCACGCCCTGGTCGCCGTAATCCGTGGGCAGGAAGGTGCGCGCATTGGCGCCCACCGCGCGCACGCGCTCCAGCACATCCACCGATTGCGGTCCGTGGTCCAGGTTCACTACCCCCAGGACCACGTTCTTGATATTTCCGCCGAAGGCGTTGCCCAGGATGATCAATTGCAGCAGCGGCATGACCAGCGCGGAAAACAGCAAAGCCGGGCTGCGGCGGAACTTGCGCATGTCGCGCTCCACCAGGGCCAAAGCTCGTTTCATCGGGGTCCGCCTTTCTTCTTCTGGCCGGCGGGAGCCGCGGCTTCAGCCTCCGCGATTCCGTGGCCCGTGTAATGCAGAAACACGTCGTCCAGACTGGTGGACGCCACCGACAAGCTTTTCAGTTCGAGCTTGTGTTCGCGCGCCAGCTCCACCAGTTCCTGCGCCGACGCCGGGCCGCGGTCGCTCGAGACGCGATAGGTGGCCGATCCCAGCGCGCGCACCGATTTGACCGCCGGCAGCGCCTCCAGGTCGGCCGCGCCGTGGGGCAGGTCGGGGTCGAATTGCAGCTCGATGCGGCTGGCGCCGGGCACCGAGGCTTTGAGCGCCACCGGCGTGTCCAGCGCCACGATGCGCCCATTGTCGACGATGGCCACGCGGTCGCATAGCCGGTCGGCCTCGTCCATGTAATGCGTCGTCAGAAACAGCGTGCGGCCCTGCTGAACGCGCAGATGCGTGATCATCTCCCAGACCGAGATGCGCGAGACCGGGTCCAGGCCGGTTGTCGGTTCGTCCAAAAACAGAATCTGCGGGTCGTGTACCAGGCCGCGCGCAATCTCCAGGCGCCGCCGCATGCCGCCCGATAGCGTCGCCGCCAGCGCGTCGGCGCGGTCTGAGAGGTTCACGGCTTCGAGCAATTCCGCCGTGCGCTGCCGCCGCCGTGCGCCTGTGATTCCGTATAGCCGTGCGTGAATGCCGATATTCTCCGCGCAGGTAAGCTCCGGGTCGCTGGTCAGGTTCTGCGGGATCACCCCAATGCCGGCGCGCACCGCATTGGGCTCGCGAACGATATCGTACCCGGCCACCACCGCCGTTCCACCCGTGGGTGGCACCAGCGTCGTCAACATGCGGATCAACGTGCTCTTCCCCGCTCCGTTAGGTCCCAGCAGGCCGAAGATCTCGCCGCTACGCACCTGGAAGCTGACGTCATCCACCGCCAGAAGCGCGCCGAAGCGCTTGCTGATGCCTTTGACGTCGATCGCGACGCCGTCTTGCGCTTGGACTTCCATGGTTAGTCCTTGACGCTTTCGACCGCCGGACGCGGCGGCAGCGCCGGTACCGGCAGCATCACCCAGGCGGTCATACCCAGCGGGAGCTTGCCCTGCGGATTCGCCACGCGCACCCGTATGGCTACCGTCTTGATGTCGCGCTTGGTGCGGCTGACATCGCGCTGCGTCGCAAAATCGGCCTCCACCGCTTTGTAGATCACCGGGCCTGAGGTCATGGCGCCAGAGGGCAGGCGCACCTGCAAAGTCTGCCCCATCGCGATCAGGTCCGCGTAGGTTTCCTCCACGTCCGCATCCACCCAGGTCGAGCTCAGGTCGAATAGCGTGACGATCGGATTGCCGGGGTTCACCACTTCGCCCTGCCGCGCCGCGCGCAGCGTCACAATCCCGCTGGCCGGAGCGAAAATCCGCGTCTGGCCGAAGCGCGCTTCCGCTGCGGCGGCGTTGGCCTCGGCCTGCTCCGCGGCCGCGCGCATGGCGTCGGCTTGCCGCTGCTGCACGGGTACTTGCTTTTCCTGCTGCTGCGCGTCCGCCAGCGCGGCCTGCGCAGCCGCCACCGCGCGCTGGGCGGCCTCGGCTCCCGCTTGAGCCGCCGCTACCGCGCGCCGCACCGCTTCGGCCCCGGCTTCGGCCGCGCGCTGGTTGGCCTTGGCGGAATCCAGATCGGTTTGCGCCGTCACCAGATCCTGCGGCGGGTTGATGTCCTTTTCCACCAGAGGCCGGATGCGGTTGAAGTTGTCCTGAGCCTTGGCCACCGCCGCCTGGGTTTGCCCCACTTGCGCCTGCGCCTGCTGCAGTTGGGCTTGCGATTGCGCCACCTGCGCTTGCGCCTGCTGTAACTGCGCCTGGCTTTGCGCCGTCTGCGCCTCCGCCTGGCGGACCTTGGCCGGCAGCGTACTCTCCAGTAGTTCGGTCTGAGCGGCCGACTGCTGCGCGGTGGCGCGGGCTTCGACCGTGGCGTGCCCGGCCGCGCCCTGGTCGGCGCGCAGCTCGTCCTGATCGAGCACTGCAATCAAGTCGCCGGCCTTGACCCATTGGCCGTCGTCCACCGCCAGGCGTTCAATGCGGCCGGTGATCTTGCTGCCCACCACTACTTCGTTCCCATCCACGGTGCCGGTCAGCGCCAGCGTCTGCGGACGCGGACGCTGCGCCCACCAGATAGCCGCTGCGATGACCGCAATCAGCGCCAGAACGATCGCTCGTTTTTTCATGCGAAAGACCTCATTCGGTGAAAACCCAAATATATTGTATACCAAACTATTGTGATGTCAAAGTAAATTTGGGCGGCCGGAACGGACCCGGCAGGCCGCCGCGCCGGGCTGCCGCGTCAGGTTTCGGCGGCGCGGGCTAAAATCGTGAGATGGCTCTTCTGGAGATCCACGGTTTTTGGCGCCGGGCTTGGCCGTTCGCCTTGGGCGCGGGCTTGCTGGCGGCTCTCGTAACCATCCCGGCCGGGCCGCCGCTGTCCGGCCAGCAGCCCGCCGCCGGCGATATTCCCAAGGCGTTCGCCGTTCCCCTCGCAGGCTACGACTACGTCAAGCGTGAGGTGATGATCCCCATGCGCGATGGGGTCAAGCTCCATACCGTGATCGTGCTGCCCAAGGGCGCCAGGAACGCCCCCATCCTGCTCACCCGCACGCCTTATGACGCCTCCAAACGCGCCGCCCGCAATAACAGCCCGCACATGCTGGCGGCGCTGCCGCAGGCGGACGAGGTCTTCGTGGCCGGCGGCTACATCCGCGTGTTCCAGGACGTGCGCGGCAAGTATGGGTCGGAGGGGGACTACTTGATGACGCGCCCGGTGCGCGGCCCGCTCAACGCCACGGCGGTCGACCACTCCACCGACGCCTACGACGCCATCGACTGGCTGGTGAAGAACATCCCGGAATCGAATGGCCGCGTCGGCATGATCGGCTCTTCCTACGAGGGATTCACCGTCGTCATGGCATTGTTGGAGCCGCACCCCGCGTTGAAAGTGGCGGCGCCCGAAAGTCCCATGGTGGACGGCTGGATGGGTGACGACTGGTTCCATTACGGCGCCTTCCGCCAGACCAATCTCGACTACGCTTCCCAACAGACCGCCAGACGCGACGCGGGCGAAGCCGTTCCGCGCGGCGCCTTCGACGACTACGAGACATTCCGCGACGCCGGTTCGGCCGGAGACTACGTCCGCGCACACGGCCTCGACCAGCTCCCGTGGGTCCGGAAGACGATGGAACACCCCGCTTACGACGCCTTCTGGCAGGGACAGGCGCTCGACCGGCTGGTGGCGCAGCGCCCGTCGCGAGTGCCCACCATGTGGATTCAAGGCCTGTGGGATCAGGAGGATATGTGGGGCGCAATCCATTGCTACCTGGCTCTCAAGGCCAAGGGGCAGGCCGGCCATAACCACCTCGTGATGGGTCCGTGGCGGCACAGCCAGGTGAACTACGACGGTTACAACCTGGGGCCCTTGAAATGGGAGGGCGACACCGCCCTCCAATTCCGCCGCGATGTGTTGATGCCGTTCTTCGACCAGCATCTGAAGGATGGGGCGCCTAAGGCCGAGACGCCGCCCGTCCTCATCTATAACACCGGCGAGAACCGGTGGGATCGTCCAAAGGTCTGGCCGCCGGCGTGCGAAGAAGGGTGCGCCGCGCCCATGAAGCCGCTCTATTTGCAGGCGGGTTTCGCGTTGGGATTTGACAAGCCGGCGGCGTCTGGAGCCGTCGCGGACGGCTACGTTTCCGACCCCGCCAAACCCATTCCGTACCTGCCGCGCCCGGTGCGCTTCTCAGACTCCGATCGCTGGAAGCAGTGGCTCGTCTCCGACCAGCGCGCAGTGGAGGACCGCACCGACGTGCTGGTTTACCAGACGCCCGCGCTCACTGCGCCGGTACACATCGGCGGCGCGCCTGTCGCCGACCTGTTCGCGGCCACCACGGGTACGGACGCCGACTGGGTGGTAAAGCTGATCGACGTTTTTCCCGCCGAAGTCCCCAGCCAGCCCGAAATGGGCGGCTATGAGTTGTCCGTATCCATGGACATCTTCCGGGGCCGCTACCGCGAGAGCTTCGAGCGCCCCTCCGCCATCCCCGCCGGAAAGCCGCAGCGCTATCGCTTCGCGCTGCCGACCGCCAACCACCCTTGGTGAACACCCAAAACCGGCCATCGATGATCACCTGAAAACCGGCCAACGATAAACCGCCATCCAGGACGTTAATTCCGACCCGAGGGCCGATACCCTCGGCGATGTGAGTAACGTCT
>Ga0181535_10000085_pt1 | contig 137007 bp, 110 predicted proteins | sample PEATcosm2014_Bin_44_FD_119774 | JGI IMG/M metagenome (GOLD analysis project Ga0181535, IMG submission 119774) | Peatland microbial communities from MTU Mesocosm Facility, Houghton, MI, USA - PEATcosm2014_Bin17_30_metaG | ecosystem: Environmental > Terrestrial > Soil > Wetlands > Peat | place... | reverse complement strand
GGTGGCCTACAGGCTTCGTTTGCCCAACCTGTGGCAATCCTGCGGGGTGGCGGATCGGCGACGGCAGGTTCATGTGCACAGGATGCGGCGCCCGCACTTCGGTGACGGCGGGCACCATCTTTGACCGGACTCGGACTCCGCTCACCGTCTGGTTCACTGCCTGCTGTGCACCGGATCGCCTCTCTGGCCAAGCGCTGGATACTCGGCACCCATCAGGGAGCCGTGGATGCGGCCCAGTGATACAAGTTTAGCACTTTCCCTGAGCCCGGCGAGCCCCCTTGACGCCTGGGCGGCGCCGTTCATGCTTGACGGTGCGGGCCGGGGGGGGTGACCCCGGCACGGGGAGATGGGACCATGGCCATCCCTTGCGGGCAGGAAGCTGGCAACTCGACCGCCGCGCCGGGGAATGCCGAGGCCCTTTGGCACCTGGCACGGGATGGCATGGTCCGGAACCAGATCGAGGCCCGGGGCGTGCGGGATCCGCGGGTGCTGGCGGCCATGCGCGATGTGCCCCGGCACCGGTTCGTGCCCGGCCAGCTTGCCGCCGAGGCCCATGCCGACCGGCCCCTGCCGATCGGTGCCGGCCAGACCATTTCCCAGCCGTACATCGTCGCTGCCATGGCCGAGGCCCTGGAATTGACCGGGAGCGAGCGGGTGCTGGAGGTGGGCTCGGGCTCCGGCTACATGGCCGCCGTCCTGTCCGCCCTGTCCCGGGAGGTCTATGCCGTGGAGCTGGAGCCGGAGCTGGCAGAGCGGGCGGCCCGGACGCTGGCGGAACTTGGTTGCCCCAATGTCCGGATGCGCTGCGGCGACGGCAGCCTGGGCTGGCCGGAACCCGCCCCCTACGACGCCATCATGGTCAGCTGCGCCGCCCCCTTCATCCCTCCGGCGCTGTGGGAGCAGCTGGCCGAAGGCGGGCGGATCACCCTGCCCATGGGCCCGCCCGATGCCACCCAGGAGCTGATCCTGGCCCGCAAGACCGCCGCGGGCAGCCGGATCGACCGGCTGATGGCGGTGGCCTTCGTGCCGTTGCGCTTGCCTTCGGACCGATAAAGGACTAAATTTGGTTCTGCCGGAAGCAGGAGCGTGGATGCAATACTCGTCCCAGGTGAAACCCATCAGCCAACTCAAGGCCCATGCCGCGGAAATCCTGCTGGATCTGGCCCAGCGCCGGGAACCCATGGTGATCACCCAGAACGGGGAAGCTCGCGCCGTTCTAATGGATGTCGTCTCCTATGAAGAGATCCAATCGACGATGGCCTTGCTGAAGCTGCTCGCCCAGGGGAACCGCGAGATCGAGGAAGGCCGGGTGCGCCCGCTGAAGGATGTGGTCCGCCGGCTCCGGGCGAAGCCGGCCGAGGCCTGATGCGCTTCGACGTGCTGCTGACCGAAGGCGCCGAGCTGGACCTGGAGGCCATTCACGGCTATATCCTTGCCACCGCATCGAAGCGCGAGGCCGATGATGTGCTCGACCGGCTCATGGCCGCTGCGGAATCGCTGGCCATGCTGCCGGAGCGGGGCGCGCACCCGAAGGAACTCTCCGCCCTGGGAATCCTCGAATACCGCCAGGTGTTCTTCAAGCCCTACCGGGTCATCTACCTGGTACTTGGCCGGCGGGTGATCATCAGCCTGATCGCCGATGGTCGAAGGGATTTGCAGACCTTGCTGGAAAACCGGTTGTTGCTCCGGTAGCACTCAATACCCCAGCCGCCGGTCCACCGCGTCCTGGATCGGCAGGCCTTCGGCGAACCGGCGCAGGTTGCCGATGATGTCCGGGATGATCGCCCGGGGCGTGGACGGCCCGGAATGGTGCGGGGTCACCACCACCTTGGGGTGCTCCCAGAGCGGTGAGGCGGCCTCCAGCGGCTCCCGGGGGAACACGTCGAGCACGGCCCGGCCCAGCCGGCCCTGGTCCAGGGCGTCCAGCAGATCCGGCACCACCACCAGTTCGCCGCGCCCGACGTTGACCAGGGTGAGGGCGGCGTTGCCCTGGGCCAGCAGCCCGGCGTCCACCAGGCCGCGGGTTTCGGCGGTCAGCGGGGCACACAGCACCAGGATCCGGGCGCGGCCCAGCCATGAGCCCAGGTCCCGGCCGCCATGGATGGGGAACTCGGCGTCGTCCCGGGCGCTGCGCACGAAGCCGTGCACCTCCAGGCCCAGCTCGCGCAGCGCCCGGCCGATCTGCCGGCCGATCCGGCCGAAGCCATAGACCAGGGCCAGCTTGCCGGTCAGATCCTCCGGGATCAGCTTGGGCCCCCAGCGCCGCTCGGCCTGGGCGGCGCGGCATTCGGCGCTGCGCTGGGCCTCCTCCAGCAGGTGGGCCGCCGTATAGCGGGCCATCCAGTAGCCGAACTGGCCGTCGGCGCGGGTGATGGGGATCGAAGCCGGAATGGCTTCGCCCACCAGGTGGTCCATGCCGGCCCCGGAATTCTGGATCCAGGCCAGCCGCGGCATGCGCTGCAGCAGCCCGGGCGGGAGCTTCCACACGAACAGCCCTTCCGCTTCGGCGAGCCAGGGATCGTCGGGAACTTCCCGGGGGTGCCAGCCGCGGATCTCCAGCCGGGGTTCGGCCTCCCGCAAGGCGGGAACCCATTCCATGAAGCGGTGATGGATGACGGCCAGTCTGCGCATGCTCATGAGAAGCTTTCCTGGGCGTGGTAGCTGCTGCGCACCAGGGGGCCGCTCTGCACCCGCCGGAAGCCCATCTCCAGCCCTTTGCGCTGGTACATGGCGAACTCCTCGGGGTCCACGTAGCGCTCCAGCGGCAGGTGCCGGCCGGTGGGCGGCAGGTACTGGCCGATGGTGGCGATCTCCACCCCGGCCTGGCGCCAGTCGGCCATGAGCTCCAGCACCTGTTCGGGGGTCTCGCCCAGCCCGACCATGATGCCGCTCTTGGTGCGCATGCCGGGCGCATGCCGGTCCCGGAACGCGGCGGCGGCGGCCAGCAGGCGCATGCTTTGCCCGTAGTCGGCGTCGGGGCGCACCCGGCGGTAGAGGTGGGGCACGGTCTCCACGTTGTGGTTGAGCACCTCCGGCCGGGCCTGCAGCACGGTATCCAGGGCGCTGGCGCTGCCGCAGAAATCCGGGATGAGCACTTCCACCCCGCACCGGGGATTCAGGGTGCGGATCCATTGGATGGTGGCCGCGAAGTGACCGGCGCCGCCCTCCGGCAGATCGTCGCGGTTCACGCTGGTGACCACGGCGAAGGCCAGCCCCAGGCTGGCCACGGCCTCCGCCACCCGCTGGGGTTCCATGGGGTCCAGCGCGCCGGGCCTGCCCTTGCCGACATTGCAGAAGCCGCAGTGCCGGGTGCAGACATCGCCCATCAGCATGAACGTCGCGGTCCGATGGATGCCCCAACATTCATTGAGATTGGGGCACCTGGCCTCCTCGCACACGGTCACCAGGCGGTTGGCCCGCATGAGGGCCTGCACCTCGCCCACCACCTCCGGAGCAGGGATCTTGACTTTCAACCAAGCTGGACGGGGACCGGGAAGGACGGGAGGACGTGCCATATCCCTGGAAGTATAGCCCCACGGTTGGTAATACAATGGTCCCATGCCCGAGCTCCGCCCCGAAACCCCCGCCGCCGCGTTTGAACCGCCCAAGGGGTTCGAGACCCGGTTCCGTGACCTGGAACTGCACCTGGCGGCGTTCGATGGGCCCCTGGACCTGCTGCTCTACCTGATCCGGGAGCAGAAGCTGGACATCCTGGACCTGCCCATGGCGGACGTGACCCGCCAGTACATGGACTACCTGCTGCTGATGGAGGAGCTGAACCTGGAGATCGCGGCGGAATTCGTGGCCATGGCGGCCCAGCTGCTGCAGATCAAGTCCCGGCTGATGCTGCCCCGGCCGCCGGCGGACGACGGCGAAGCGGATCCCAGGGAGGACCTGGTCCAGCGCCTGCTGGATTACCAGCAGGTGAAGGCCGCGGCCCAGGTGCTGTCCGGCCGCGAAACGCAGTGGCACAACGTGGTGTTCGCCCCCGGCCTGGATCTCCAGGAACACGCCAAGGTGGAAGAGGAGCCGATCAAGGCCACCCTGTTCGATCTGCTGGGCGCCTACCGGGAGGCCCTGAAGCGGTTCCTGCCGCCGCCCCCGGTGGAGGTCCGCACCGCCCCCAAGAGCCTCGACCAGCGCATCCAGGAGGTGCTGGCTGCGCTCACCGCCGGTGGCTGGGAGCCGTTCAGCGGCCTGCTGGCGGTGGCCCGGAGCCGGGAGGAGCTGGTGCTCACCTTCCTGGCCCTCCTGGAGATGGCTCGAACCGGCCGGGTGCGGCTGGTGCAGTCGGAACCGTTCGGGGAAATCCGTGTCCAGGCCGCCTGACGAAGCCCTGGACCGGGGTTACCGCATCGCCTATCCGATCGGACTGGTCATTTGCGTGGCCTGGCCGCTGGCGCTCCAGTTGATGCTTGGCACCGTCATCCGGCCCAGCGCGGCGCCGCCCGCCGGGATGATCCGCGAGCTGGGCTACACCTTCACCGGGCTGACCTGCGCCTGCGCCTTCTTCGTCGCCTGGCGCTGGGGCCGGGTCCGCGCTGGTTTCCGGGCGGTCGCCGCCGGGCAGCGCATGCGCGTGCTGGTCCAGGAAACCCTGCTCTATTCCTGCCTGTTCGAGGTCAGTTCGCTGTTCGGCCTCATCTACTACGCGCTGGGCGGCCCCATGGCCGGGCGCTATTCGCGCGGCTTCATCGCCTTGACCACCGTCATGTTCTTCGTATTCGTGCCCCGCCTCCAGGCGTGGCGGGATGCCGCCCAGGGGGAGTAGTCCGCCATGTCCATGCCTGACCCAGCCGCCCGCAACAGCGCCGCCACCCAGCCGATCCCCGTCGACCCGCCGGCGCCCCCGGCCCACCCCGGGCAGCGCCCCTGGTACTGGGCCGGCGGCATCATCGCCGTGCTGATCCTGGCCGGCGCGGCCCTGTCCTACCTCCACGATCGCCCATCCACCGACGCCGACCTCACGGATGAAACCATCCCCGTCAAGGCCATTCCCCCCACCCTGCGCCCCTACTACGACCGTGCCGTCACCGGCGATGCCAGCGCCATGCGCATGCTGGGCACCATGTACTACAACGGCCTGAACGTGCCGCAGAACACCAAGGAGGGCATCCGCTGGTACCGCAAGGCCGCCGCCGCCGGCAGCGTGGCGGCGGCGAAGGACCTGGAGCAGCTGGGCCTCGCCCCGACCCAGCCCTAGTTAAGTCGCGGCCTCGCGCCAGGCGACGATCCTGCGTGCCAGCGCCGGGCCGACGCTGCCTTCCAGGTCGGCCGCAGGCGCCGCGCGCACCGCCTGGACGCTGCCGAAGCCCTGCAGCAGCTTGCGCGCGGTCATGGGGCCGACGCCGGGGATCTGGGTGAGCTCGGTCTGCAGGGTGCGCTTGGCCCTCAGGTTGCGGTGGTAGGTGATGGCGAAGCGGTGGGCCTCGTCGCGGATCCGCTGGAGCAGCTGGAGCACCGGGCTGGTCTTGGGGATGCGCAGGGGCTCGCTGCTGCCGGGCCGGAACACCAGCTCCTCCTTCTTGGCCAGGGAGGCCCGCTCCAGCTGGTCCAGGCCGAGCGCGGCCAGGGCCGATTCGGCGGCGTGCAGCTGGCCCAGGCCGCCGTCGATCAGCACCAGGTCGGGGAATTCCTGGCCTTCGTTGCGCAGCCGCTGGTAGCGCCGGGTGATCACTTCGGCCATGTTGGCGAAGTCGTCGTTCTGCTGGTTGGTCATCTTGAAGCGGCGGTAGCGCTGGCGATCCGGCAGGCCGTCGCTGAACACCACGCAGGAGGCCACCACCTCCTTGCCCTGGCCGTGGCTGATGTCGAAGCACTCCATGCGCCGCGGCAGGTGGGCCAGGCCCAGGAAGCCCTGCAGCCCCTCCAGCACCGCCTGGTTGAGCCGGGCCGGCTCGAACTTGCGCTCCAGGGCCAGGCGCGCGTTCTCCTGGGCCATGGCCAGCAGCTCCACCTTATCGCCGCGCTGCGGCACGTGGATGGCCGGGCGGACGCCGCGCATGCCGCCCAGCCATTCCCGCAGCAGCTCCAGGTCGTCCGGCTCCAGCTCCACCAGGATCCGGCCGGGCACCTCGTCCTCGGCGTAGACACGCTTCAGCACCTCCGCCAGCACGGCGCCGTCGAAGGCCTCCACGTCCTCGATCATGTACTCCCGGCGCCCCACCATGCGCCCGTCGCGCATCACCAGCCGGTGCACGCAGGCCCTGCCGTCCAGCACCGCGCTGCCGTACAGATCGGTGTCCTCCTGGTCGACGGTGGCCGCCTTCTGCCGGTTGAACCAGGCGTCCAGCTGCTGCAGGGCGTCCCGGTACTGGGCCGCCAGCTCGAAGGCGCTGTGCTCCGCCGCCTGCCACATGGCCGCCTCCAGCCGCGTCTTCAGCTCCTCCCGCTTGCCCTCCAGGAACAGCTTGGCTTCCTTGGCCTGCTCCCGGTAGGTGGCCTGGTCCACCGCGCCGATGCAGGGGGCGGTGCAGCGGTGCAGCTGGTACTTCAGGCAGGCCCGGCCGCGCTTGCCGTCGATGTCGATGTCGCAGTCGCGGATCTGGAAGAAGCGGTAGACCAGCTCCGCCGTGCGGTAGGCGGTGGAGGCCGGGAAGAACGGGCCATAGTAGAGCGAGCCGTCCTTGCGCACCTTGCGGGTGACGAACACCTGGGGGAAGGCGTTCTTCCAGGTGAGCTTCACGTAGGGGTAGCTCTTGTCGTCGCGCAGCAGGATGTTGTAGGGCGGGCGTTGTTCCTTGATGAAGTTGTTCTCCAGCACCAGCGCTTCCAGCTCGGTTTCGCAGACCACGAACTCCAGGTCCCAGATCCGCGCCACCAGGCGCCGGGTCTTGCCGTCCAGCTGCTTGGACTGGAAGTAGCTCTTCACCCGGTTGCGCAGCACCTTGGCCTTGCCGACGTAGAGCAGGTTGCCTTCCTGGTCCCGGTACAGGTAGACCCCCGGCTGGGTCGGCAGATCGCCTAGCTTGCGGCTGAGGGCCGGGCTGCGATCGACGTTGTTGCGCGGAGCGGGCATGGCGTGAGTTTACCCTTCTTAGAGTTCACCGGCTTCCAGGCCGGCGCGTTCCATCCTGCGGACCACGAGGATGCGGATTTCCCGGGGATGGATCTCAACCATGATCCGGAAAGGTTCCCTGAGCACTTCCCGGATCCCGGGATTGCCTTCTTCGGGAACCACGCGCCCGGCTTTCGGGAACGACCGGACCTGCTCCAATGCCTCCAGGATGGCGATCCGCAGGCGGTGGGCGGCATCCGGGTTGAACTGGGCGATGTAGCCGAGGCCTTCGTGCAAGGTTTCGAGCGCGCGCCGGGACCACCTGATGCCGAGGGGCTTCATCACCACTTGGCGAGCCTTGGCAAAGCCTCCTCATGGCTCACCACATGGCCCTTTTCGAGGTCCTGCCGGCCCCGGGTAATGGCTTCGCGGATCTCGGCCTTCTCGATCCACTCGGCCACCACCAGGGAAGGGGTCAGCCGGCGCCGGGCGGCCAGGGCCTTCAGGGTTCCGATCAGGATTAGTCACTGAAACGTGAATAACCGGGAACCGGAACTGCCGTCCCGGCACATGGGGATTGGCAGCTTGTTTCGGGGAACGCCCATGCCCACCCCGGCCCGCAGCACCCGAGGCCGCCGCGCCCAACGCTACGGCCGGCGCTGCGAGCGGGCCACGCTCTGGCTGCTGTGGGCGCGCGGCTGGGACCTGGTCGGGATGAACCTCAAGGCCGGGCGGTTCGAGCTGGACCTGCTGATGGCCCGGGGCGACGAGTTGCGCGCGGTGGAGGTCAAGGCCAGGGGCCCCGGCGCCTGGGTGGGGGGCGACCTGGCCCTGACCTTCCCCCAGCGCCTGCGCCTGCAGTCGGCCCTGCGCGGCTACCTGGAGCGGGTGCCCTGGCCCGGCCGGATCACCTTCCAGCGGGTCAGCTGGAGCGGCTGGCATTGCCGGTTCCACCCGCCGGAACGGTGGGACGCCCTCGGCTATGGGTAGGGTAGACTGGACCCATGCTGGTGCTCGGACTTGAATCCTCCTGTGACGACTGCTCCGCCGCCGTGGTGCGGGAAACCGGCCACGGCCCGGAGCTCCTTGCCATGACCCGCAAGAGCCAGGACGACCTGCACGGCCCCTACGGCGGCGTGGTGCCGGAGCTGGCGGCCCGGGAGCACCTGCTCCAGCTGCGCGGGGTGATCGCCGGCGCCCTGGCCCAGGCCGGGGTGGCCCTCCCGGCGATCGACCGGATCGCCGTCACCCAGGGGCCGGGCCTGGTCGGGTCCCTGCTCTCCACCTTCTCCGCCAGCAAGGCCATGGCCTGGCGCGAAGGCATCCCCTGGGTGGGCGTGCACCACCTGCTGGGGCACCTGAACGCGGCCCGCTTCACCGCCCCGGACCTGCCGTTCCCGGCCCTGGCCCTGCTGGTCTCCGGCGGCCACACCCACCTCTACCTGGCGGCCGACTGGACCCACCTGGAGCTGCTGCAGAAGACCCGGGACGACGCGGCCGGCGAGGCCTTCGACAAGACCGCCCGGATGCTCAACCTGGGCTATCCCGGCGGGCCGCTGGTCGACACCTGCGCCAAGGCCGCGGCCCGCTCCGGCGCCCCGTTCACCCCGCCGAAGTTCCGCGACGGCAAATCCAGCTGGAGCTTCTCCGGCCTGAAGACCGCGGTCAAGCTGCGGGTCCAGGCCGAAGCGGGACTGGCCGAAGCCGGGGCCGGGGATCCCCGGGTGCAGGCCCTGTGCCGGAGCCTGCAGGAGACCATCGCCGCCTGGCTCATGAAGCCGGTCGCCGCCTTCCGGGACGAGACCGGCGCCCGCAGCCTGGTGGTTTCCGGCGGGGTGGCCTGCAATTCGGAGCTGCGCGCCCAGGCCAGGCTGACCGCTGAACGCCTGGGCCTGGCCCTGGCCATTCCCGAACCCCGGTTCTGCACCGACAACGGCGCCATGATCGCCGCCGCCGGGGCCCTGCTGGAGCCGCCCCCGGATCCCTGGCCGCTGAACGCCGACCCGAACCTGCCGCTGGCCTAGGAGGAGCCCATGGAAGTCACCCGGGAGGATGTCCTGCGCTGCGCCCAGCTGACCCGCCTGAGCCTGGACGAGGCCGAGATCGAGCCGCTGCGCCTGGCCATGGCCCAGGTGCTGAGCCATGCCCAGAGCCTGGACGGCCTCGACCTGGAAGGGGTGGAACCCTGCACCCACGGCCTGGACCTGCCCCTGCCCCGGCGCCCGGACGAACCCCGTCCCGGCTTCACCCAGGACCAGGCGCTGGCCAACGCGCCCTGCCAGGACCAGGGCTACTTCCTGGTGCCGAAGGTGATGTAGCTACACGAAGCGGATCCGCACTTCCTTGAGGAACTTCTCGGTCAGGACCTTCTTCAGGCCGCGCAGGATGTTCCGGCGGATATCCAGGTCCTCGGGCAGGCTCGGGTCCTGGAGCGCCTCGTTGATCTTGGTGCCGGCGACGATGTGGATGATGTCGCTGTCCAGCAGGATGCCGGCCAGCTGGGTGGCGGCGTTGGGCTTGAGCAGGTCGGGGCTGTCCTCCTCCTCCAGCAGGCGCACCGTGCGCGCCAGGGTGATGGCGCCTTCGGTCACCAGGTCGAAGCCCGCCATGCTGGAGACCGGCGGCACGTCGGGATCCAGGTTGCTCAGGTCCATGGCCAGGGGGTGGCCCAGCTCCCGGCTCAGGATGGCCGCGGTGGTGCCGCCGCAGATCACCTTGCGGCCCGGGAAGGCGCGGGCGGCCTCGGCCAGCTCCGGATCCCGGTTGCGCGCCACCGGAGCGCCGGTGAACACCAGCACCTCGCGCGGCTCGCGGTAGTAGACCACCCCGCAGGTGATGTCGTCCTTGGGCGCGCCGCCGTCCAGGGCCTGGGCCCGGAGCACCAGGGCCCGGGCCAGTTGCCGGGCGGAGATGTGCGGCCGCTCCCGGATCACCTTGGCCAGGTGCCGGGTCGCGGCCTCCTGGCCCCAGCCCAGGGGCGTGCCGGGGTTGCCCATGCCGGCCTGGGACACGCCGTCGGAGAAGAACACGATCCGGTCTCCCGGGCAGGCTTCGAACCGGGTGTGGCGCAGCACCGCCTCGCGGCCCGCGGTGTCCGGCAGCGGCAGGATCTCCGCGGGCACCTGGACCGGGTTCGGGCCGCGCATGAGCACGAAGGGCGGGTTGTCGTACTCGACGATGCGGGTGCCGCCCCAGGGGTCCATGGCGACGATGGTGAAGGTGGAGTAGGCGATCTGCCGCTCCTTGCAGACCGGCAGGGTGGCCATGATGATGCCGGCGGCCTTGCGCATGTCCACGTCGGAGGCCATGTAGCGCAGCGCCATGGTGGAGGTCAGGTTGGCCAGCACCGCGGCCTTGATGCCGCTGCCCAGGCCGTCGGCCAGCACCGACAGCACCCGGTTGCCGCCCTCCAGCTTCTGGGAGAGGAAGACGTCGCCGCAGGCGGCCTGGTTCTGCTTGCGCTCCTGGTAGTGGTCCACCTCCATGAACAGGCGCGGGCTGGTCACGGCGCCTCCTCTTCCTTGCGCTCCGCCGGCAGCTGGAAGGATTCGATGATCGAGCCCAGGATCAGCTCGGTCTCGGCGGCGTTCTCGCCCAGCAGGAAGGCGATCTGCTGCACGGTGGTGACGTTCTTGCGGATCACGTCCTGGGCTTTCTGGATGATCTGCTCGCGCACCACGGCCGGCTCGGTGATGTCCTGGAGGATGCCGCCCACCATGCGCCCGGATTCGATGGGGAACACCATCAGCCGGAACACCCGCTCGCCTAGCCTCAGGTCCTTGCTGATGGGCTCGCCCTGGGCTTCCAGGGCCTCGCTGAACAGATGGCTGAACGGCACCACCTTGGCCAGGGAGGCGCCCTCCATGCCCGGCCGGGCCTCGAACACCATCAGCGTATCGGGGCCCATCATCTCCGCGAACAGGCGGTTGCACTCGACGATGGCCAGCTTCTCGTCGGCGATGACCACGCCGCTGGGCATGGCCCGGATCAGGGCATTGGCCTTGTTCATGGCCAGCTTGCGCATGTGCGAAACGCACATGCCGGGCTCGGCCCGGCCGTCCAGCAGGGCCTGGGCCAGCGACCGGCAGTCGTCGTAGCCGCAGCCGCCGCAGTTCAGCTCGTCCTCGGCCGAGCTCTTGCCCACCAGGCGCAGGGCCCGCTTGATGTCGTCCAGGCTGTGCGGGCTGGGGGCAACCGGATCCGGCTCCTGGGGCATGGCCGGGTCCACGCTGGGCGGCCGCGGCGCCTGCGCCTGGCCGGGGAACTGGTCCAGCACCCGCAGCCACTTGCGCGCCGTGCCGCAGGCGTGTTCGGCCTGGGGCCCGTTGACGCAGCCGCCGGCGCAGGCGAGCAGCTCCAGGAACAGGCCGTCGCCATCGCCGTCCAGGCCGGTGAGCGCCTCCTGGAGGTTGGGGATGCCGGAGAACGCCATGAAGTTCACCGAGGGCAGGCCGGCGCCGCGGATGCCCCGGATCATGCCGCCGTCCATGGGGTAGAGCACGCCCTCCCGGGCCGCTTCGGGAATGAAGACGTCCTCGGGGCCCCGGGGCTGGACCGAGGGATCGAGGCCCTTCTGGTCGAACCAGCGGCGCAGGTCGGCGAAGGTGAGGGCCACCTCCAGCAGCCTGGGATTGCGGTCGGCTTCCAGCTTCTTGCTGATGCAGGGGCCGATGAAGACGATCGCCAGCTCGCCGTAGGCCTGGCGCAGCAGCTTGCAGTGGGCCAGCAGGGGCGAAAGGAACCGGGTCACCGCGGGCAGGTGCTCCGGATGGTACTTGCGGATCAGCTCCACCACGGTCGGGCAGGCCGAGGAGATGGCCAGCCCGGCCGGGTCCTTGGCCAGGGCCGCGGCGCAGGCGCCGCTGACCTGCTGGGCCCCCAGGGCGGTTTCCGACACGCCCCAGAAGCCGAGCGTCCGGAGCGCGTGGATCAGCCCCGCCGGCGCCACCCCGGGGAACTCCGAAACATAGGAGGGCGCCAGGGACACCACCACCCTGGGCTGGCGCTTGACCAGGAGCTGGGCCCGGAACAGGTCGTCGCGCACCTTCTTGGCGCCCACCGGGCAGACGTTGACGCAGGTCCCGCAATAGATGCAGCGCTCGGCGATGACCGCCGCGCTTTCGTTCTGCACCCGGATCGCCTTCACCGGGCACTGCCGGACGCACTTGTAGCAGTCCTGGCAGCGGGTCTTTTCGGTGAAGATGGGCATCTGGCTGTTCACGGGGTGTCTCCGGCGGCCAGCCGCTCTTCGAGCAGGGCCAGGATCTCCTTGGGCTCGCGGGCGCAGAAGCACTCGCCCTGGAGGGTCACGTTGGGTCCGGTACGGCACTGGTCCTGGCACAGGGTGCCGGTGACCTTCACCGCCCGCTCGAGATCGTGCTCCTTGAGGTAGCGCTGGATCAGCTCCAGGGTCCGGGTATTGCCCCTGGAGAAGCAGGCGCTGCCCATGCAGACTACCAGCTCAATGGGCATGACCGGCCTCACAACCCGCCGGATCAAGGTTCAGCGCCTGGTCCAGCAGCTCCTTGACGCCCTCGAGCGTGGCCCGGTGCAGCACCTGGCCCGCCACGCGCACGGTGGGGCCCCGGTCGCAGGCTTCCAGGCAGAAGGTGGCCTGGATCTCCACCCGGCCGCCGAGGTCCTGGGCGTCCACGTGGTGCATCAGCTCGGTCAGGATCTGCTGGGAACCGCGCAGGTGGCAGGAGGTGCCCACGCACACGCTGACCGGGACGCGCGCGCCGCCGGCGTCGCTGAGGGCGATGCCGTCGCCGGTGCTGCGCCGGCGGATGCTGTAGCGGGTGTGCAGCAGGCGGTGCGCCTTGGCCGAATTGGGAAAGCCCAGGCTCTCCTGGTAGGCCCGGGTCACCAGGGCGTTCTGGCTGGAGACGCGCAGGTCCATGCCGGCGTCGATGCGCCGGAGCTGCTCGGCCCGGTGCTGGCGCACCGAGCGCTGCGCCACCGGCTGGCCGGCGCCCCCGGCGCAGCCGCCGGGACAGGCCATCACTTCGACGAAGTCATAGTGCTCGCGGCCCTCCCGCACATCCTGCACCAGGGCCCGGGCATTGGCCAGGCCGTGGACGATGCCGATCCGCACGGGGCCGCCGGGCAGCTCCAGGGTGACCGAGCGCCGGCCCTCGGGGCCGCGCAACTCCTCCAGCACCGGGCCGGCGCCCAGCACCCCGGCCACGTGCCGGATCACCGCCTCGGCGACCCCGCCGGAATTGCCGAAGATGATGCCGGCGCCGGTCTTGAGGCCGAACGGCTGGTCCATGCCTTCGGGTTCCAGTTCGCCCAGCTGGATGCCGGCGTCCTGGATCATGCGCGCCAGTTCCTGGGTGGTGAGGACGAAGTCCACGTCCGGGTTGCCGTCCTGGGCGAACTCGGGCCGGCGCGCCTCGGACTTCTTGGCGGTGCAGGGCATCACCGAGACCACCACCAGGTCCTCCCGGGCCACGCCCAGCTCGGCCGGCAGGGTGGCCTTGGCCAGGGAGCCGAACATCTGCTGGGGGCTGCGGCAGCTGGAGAGGCTGTCCAGCTCGCCGGCGCATTCCTGCTCGGCGAACTGCACCCAGGCCGGGCAGCAGGAGGTGTACTGCGGCAGCTTGCCGCCCTGTTCGCGCCGGGTGAGGAATTCCTGGGCCTCTTCCAGGATGGTGAGATCGGCGGCGAAGGCGGTGTCGAACACCTTGCGAAAGCCCAGGCGGCGCAGCGCGGCCACGGTCCGGCCCATGACGTGGCCGTCGTCGGCCAGGCCGAACAGCTCGCCCAGGGCCACCCGCACCGCCGGCGCCACCTGGACCACCACGGTCTTGGCCGGGTCGCGCAGGGCGCGCTGCACCGGGTCGACGTCCTGCTTCACGGTGATCGCCCCGGTGGGGCAGACCGCGGCGCACTGGCCGCACTGCACGCACTCCACGTCGGCCATGGGCCGGTTGAAGGCCGGGGCGACGGTGACCTGGGCGCCGCGGTGGCTGAAGTCCAGCACGCCGATGCCCTGGACCTCCTGGCACACCCGCACGCAGTCGCCGCACAGCACGCACTTGTTGGGATCGCGCACCAGGCCGTGGCTGGAGCGGTCCAGGGGCTTGTCCTCGCGCGGCGCGTGGAAGCGCACCCGCTCGACGCCCAGCCGCTGGGCCAGGGACTGCAGCTTGCAGGAGCCGCTCTTGGTGCAGGTGGGGCAGTCGTGGTTGCCGCTGGCCAGGAGCAGCTCCAGGTTGACTTTGCGCAGCTCCCGGATCGGCCCGGTCTGGGTCAGCACGCGCATGCCGGCTTCAGGCAGGGTGGAGCAGGCGGCGACCATGCCGCGCCCCTCCACGTCCACCACGCACAGCCGGCAGGCGCCGTAGATGCTCAGTTCACTGTGGTAGCAGAAGGTCGGCAGCTCGACGTGGGCCTTGCGGATCACCTCCAGCAGGTTGCGTTCGCCCTGGAAGCTGACGGCGAAACCGTCGATGGTGAGGGTCTGGTCGGCGCTCATGTCAGGCTCCAGTGATCGCATTGAATTTGCAGGCTTCCACGCAGGCGCCGCAGCGGATGCAGGTGCCGGGATCGATCCGGTGGGGGGCTTTGCGCTCGCCGACGATGGCGCCCACCGGGCATTTGCGCGCGCACAGGGTGCAGCCCTTGCAGAGCTGCGCGTCGATGGCCGGGGTCAGCAGCGCCTTGCACTGCCGGCTCGGGCAGACCTTGCGCTGGACGTGGGCCTCGTACTCGGCCCGGAAATGGGTCAGGGTGGACAGCACCGGGTTCGGCGCGGTCTTGCCCAGGCCGCACAGGGCGCCGAGCTTCACGTTGCGCGCGAGCAGCTCCAGCAGGTCCAGGGTCTCGGACGTGCCCCGGCCCTCGACGATGTCGTCCAGCAGGGCCAGCATCTGCCGGGTGCCTTCCCGGCAGGGCACGCACTTGCCGCAGCTCTCGTTCTGGGTGAACTGCATGAAGAAGCGCGCCACCTGCACCATGCAGGTGTCCTGGTTCATCACCACCAGGCCGCCGGAGCCGACCATGGCCCCGATCCGGGTGAGGTTGTCGAAGTCCATGGGCAGGTCCAGGTGGTCCCGGGTGAGGCAGCCGCCCGAGGGCCCGCCGATCTGCACCGCCTTGAAGCCGTCCGGGTCCACGGCGCCGTCCTTGCCGGTGACCCCGCCGCCCACCGCGAAGACGATGTGGCGCAGCGTGGCGCCGAACGGCACCTCGATCAGGCCGGTGTTGCTCACGTGGCCGGTGAGGGCGAAGGTCTTGGTGCCCGGGCTGGCCGCGGTGCCGGTGGCCCGGTAGGCCTCGGCCCCCTGGGCCAGGATCAGCGGCACGCTGGCCAGGGTCTCCACATTGTTGATGACCGTCGGCAGGCCAAACAAGCCGCTCTGGGCCGGAAACGGCGGCTTGGGCATGGGCATGCCGCGCTGGCCCTGGATGGAGGCCATGAGCGCGGTCTCCTCGCCGCAGACGAAGGCGCCGGCGCCCTCCATCACCTGCACCCGGAAGGCCAGGCCGCTGCCGAACAGGTTCTCGCCCAGCAGGCCGAGCCTTTCCGCGTCGGCCACCGCCCGGCGCACCCGGGCCACCGCCAGCGGGTATTCGGCCCGCACATAGACATAGCCCTCGTCGGCGCCGATGGCCCGGGCGGCGATCAGCATGCCTTCCAGCACGGCGTGGGGATTGCCTTCCATGACCGCGCGGTCCATGAACGCGCCCGGGTCGCCTTCGTCGCCGTTGCAGACGACGTACTTCCGCGGACCGGGCTGGACCCGGGCCAGCTCCCATTTGCGCCCGGTGGGGAAGCCGCCGCCGCCCCGGCCGCGCAGGCCGGAATCCAGGATGGTCTTGCACACCTCTTCCGGCGTCAGGCTCTGGTAGGCCTTGGCCGCGCCCTGGTAGCCGTCCAGGGAGAGGTATTCGCGGATGTCCTCGGGGTCGAGGCTGCCGCAGCGCTTGAGCACGGTCCGGCTCTGCAGGGCGTAGAAGGGGATGTCCTGGTGGCCATGGCAGACCCGGCCGCTGGCCGGATCCTGGTAGAGCAGCCTCGCCACCGGCCTGCCGCCCACCAGGGTTTCCTGGACGATCTCGGCCACGTCCTCGGGCCGCACCTTGCAGTAGAGCAGCCCGTCCGGCTCGATGTTCAGCAGCGGGCCCATCTGGCAGAAGCCCTGGCAGCCGCTCTTGGTGAGCAGCCCGTCACGCGGCCCGCGCTCTTCATCGTCCAGCGCGATGTCCAGCGAAAGGCCCAGGTCCCGGGCCTGGTCGGTGAGGGCTTCGAACACCTTCATGGCGCCGTTGGCCATGCAGCCCGTGCCGGCGCAGATGACCACCCGGCGCTGGTAGTCCTTGGCGGCCTTCAGGTAGGCGGCCCCCAGTTCGTTCAAGGCGGCTCCCGTCATGGCGCTCACAGGCCCTCCTTGCGGCGCAGGCCGTCCAGGATCGCGCAGGCGGCCCCGGCCTTGACCTGCCCGTACACGTCCTCGTTGACCACCATGGCCGGCGCCAGCCCGCAGGCGCCGAGGCAGGAAACGGTTTCCAGGGTGAACAGCATGTCCATCGTGGTCTTCCGGCCCGAGGCCAGGCCCAGCCTGCCGGTCAGGGCGTCCACCAGTTCCTGGCTGCCCTTGACGTGGCAGGCGGTGCCGTCGCAGACGCGGATGACGTACTTGCCCTTGGGCTCGAGCGCGAAATGGCTGTAGAACGTGGCCACGCCGTAGACCTTGGCCGCGGGGATGCCCAGGGAGGTGGCCACCAGGGTCAGCACCGGTTCGGGGAGGTAGCGGTACTCGTCCTGCACCGCCTGGAGGATGGGCACCAGGCGGGACGGATCCCGGTGGTGCTGGTCCAGGATCTGCATGACCTTTTCGAACCTGCGTCCTGCTTGCGGTTCCATGGTGGCTGTGGCGTTCAAGGGAGGGCTCCTTTCGCTGCGGGCAGACGTTTCCTGCCGGCGTGAGGCCGGGCACAGGGCGTGGTGTGGGTCGGCCGTGGCGGCCGGAGCGCTAGGGTTCCCGGTGCTCGGAGAACCGGCGCAATAGGAGGGAGAGGCTGGTGAAGAGCTCCAGGTTCTCGACGATGACGTCGCCCGGGAGTTCCAGGGTGACCGGGGCGAAATTCCAGATGGCGCGGATCCCGCTGGCCACCATGAGCTCGGCCGTGGCCTGGGCGGCCTCGGCCGGCACCGTCAGGATGCCGACCTGGATGTGCATCCGGACGGTGAGGTCGGCCAGCTTGGCCAGGGGCAGCACCGGGATCTCCCCGATCTTGCCGGCCTTGGCCGGATCCAGGTCGAAGCCGGCCACGATGCGCGCGCCGGCCTGGGCGAAGCCGGGGTATTTCAGCAGAGCCGTGCCCAGGCTGCCGACCCCCACCAGGAAGGCTTCCGAGTGGTTGTCCCAGCGCAGGAAGGCCTTGATGGCATCCAGCAGCTCGGCCACCAGGTGGCCGGTCTTGGGCCGGCCCTGGCAGCCGGCGATGGCGAGATCCTTGCGGACCTGGGTATGGTGCACGCCCAGCACTTCCGCCATGCGCGCCGCCGAAACCTGCTCCTGGCCAGTGCTATGCAGCCGCTCCAGATACTGGTAGTAGCGCGGCAGCCTTCGCAAGGTGGGCATGGGGACGGTGGTGGGGTTCAAGGTGGCTCCGGCGGGTAATCGGGATAAAACAATCGATACAAATTTCACGAATAGAATAGCGTTCCCCGCACCAGGCTGTCAACTCCTGCCGCAAATCAAATTCCAGTCCGGATCAGAAGTCGCCGCCGCCGCCGGAATCCCCGCCGCCGGAATCCCCCCAGTCGCCGCCGCCCCCGCCGTCCCCGCCGCCGGAGTTGTCGTTCTCGCCCCAGTCGTTGCTGGAGGTGGGGCCGTCGCCACCGCCGTGCCAGCCGCCGTCATCGTCCCGGGTGCGGCGCTCGCCGCCAAGCATGCTGCCCAGGATCATCCCGGTCAGCAGGCCGCCGCCGCCGCCCTGGGGCGGATAATATCCGGGCTGGCCGGGAACCATGCCCTGGGGCGCGTCCAGGCCGAGCCGCTGGCGGGCGCCGGCGGGCAGCTCGTCGTCCTTGAGTTCCTGGACGCCCACCACCGAGCCGCAGTAGCCGCAGGTCCAGGTGACCTTGCGCAGGCCGTCCCAGGCCTGGCGCATCTTGTCCCCGGCGGCCCCGCAGGCGGGGCACCTGGGATAGGGGTTGGCGAACATGTGGCCCTGCACCGAACCTGAAGCCATGGGCCGCACCGGCGTGCCCAGCGCCTCGGCCCGGTCCTGCCGGCCGCGCAGCACGAGGAAGACCACGATGCCGATGATGATCAGCACCAGGAACAACCCGAACCCGCCCCCCCTGGAGGATTCGTCCATCCTCCGGACCAGCAGGGCGACGTTCAACAGCGATGCTTCCATGAACCACCTCAAGTTTCCCCCGTAGTTTACCCCATGGTTATCCTAGAATCCGTTGGTAACCCGGATGTGCCACATGTCGGACCCTTCCGAACCCGGAATCCGTTTTGGGATGCGCATGGAGCAGTTCTCCGGGCTGATGCCCTACCGGGTGTTCGAGATCCTGCTGGTGGCGACCAACTACGACGCCTTCATCCTGGAGGAGGATGGCCAGCTCACCGAACTGCTGGTGCAGGAGATCCGCGACCTGGGCATCAACCTGAGGGGCACGCCCCGCTTCGTCACCGTGAACACGGGCCGGGACGGCCTGGCCTGCCTGGCGGGCCAGGCCTTCGACATGGTGATCACCACGGCGCGCCTGGCGGACATGTCCATCGAGGCCTTTGCCCGCGAGGCCAAGGAGCTGGTGCCGAGGCTGCCGGTGGGCGTGCTGGCCATCCACCCCTGGGAGGTGGCCCAGCTGGAAGAGCTGGGCCCGGAGGTGGTGGACTGGGTGTTCCTCTGGCTGGGCGATGTGAAGTCGCTGTTCGCCATGATCAAGCAGCAGGAGGACCACCGCAACGCCGACCACGATGTGCTGGACCGGGGCGTGCGCGCCATCATCGTCGTGGAGGACGACGTCCGGTTCTACTCCTTCTTCCTGCCGCACATCTACGCCGAGGTCACCCACCAGACCTCGCGCCTGATGGTGGAGGGCATGAACCTCACCCACCGCATCCTGCGCATGCGGGCCCGGCCCAAGATCCTGCTGGCCCGCACCTACGAGGAGGCCTGGGCCCTGTTCGAGCGGTTCGGGGAGAACCTGCTGGGCATCCTCTCCGATGTCAGCTTCCCCCGGGAGGGGCGGATGGACCCGGCCGCCGGCATCGAACTGGCCCGGCAGGTGCGCCGGAAGGACCCGGACCTGCCCATCCTGCTGCAGTCCGCCGACCCGATCAACCGCGCGCTCGGCGAGGAGCTGGGGCTGGTCTTCCTGGCCAAGGATTCCTCCACCTTCCTGGCCGACCTGCGTTCCTTCATGCTGGACAATTTCGGTTTCGGGGACTTCATCTTCCGCCTGCCGGACCGGACCGAGGTGGCCCGGGCGGTGGATCTGCGCCAGCTCCTGGCCCAGCTGGACCGGGTTCCCGACGCCTCCCTGGAATACCATGCCAACCGCGACCATTTTTCCCAGTGGTACGCCGCGCGCACCGAATTCACGCTGGCCCAGGCGGTCAAGCCGGTGATGGTCTCGCACTTCCCCTCCATCGACGGGCTGCGGGCGCACCTGCGCAACAGCCTGCTCGCCTACATCCGCGAAGTGCAGCGCACGATCATCTCGGATTTCGACACCACCACCTACGACGAGTTCGTCACCTTCGCCAAGATGGGCACCGGCTCCCTGGGCGGCAAGGGCCGCGGCCTCGCCTTCATGCAGAAGCTGCTGGCCATGGAGGGCCTGGCCTGCCCCGGGGTGGAGGTGGCCATTCCCCGGACCGTCGTGGTCGCCAGCGACATCTTCGAGGCCTTCCTGGAGCGCAACGGCCTTGCCGGCATGCCCCACGAATGCGCCGTCCTCAGCGACGCTTCGATCCTCGATGCCTTCCGCCAGGGCCGCTTCGACCGGACCGTGCGCGGCAACCTGGCCCGGTTCCTGTCCGTGGTGCGGACCCCTCTGGCGGTGCGCTCCTCCAGCATCCTGGAGGATTCCCTGTACCAGCCGTTTGCCGGCGTCTACGCCACCATCATGCTGACCAACAGCCACCCCAGCCTGGACGTGCGGCTGGCCCAGCTGCTCGAGGCCCTGAAGGTGGTCTACGCCTCCACCTACATGCGCGGCGCCCGGGACTACCTGGAGACCACCCCGCACCGGATGGAGGAGGAGCGCATGGCGGTGGTGATCCAGAGCCTGGTGGGCAGCCGCCGGGGGGATCTGTACTATCCGACCTGCTCGGGCGTGACCTCCTCCTACAACTTCTACCCGTTCCGCGACATGGTGCCCAAGGACGGCATCGCCCTGGTCGCCCTGGGCCTGGGCAAGGCGGTGGTGGAGGGCTTCGAGGCCCTGCGCTTCTGCCCGGCCCAGCCCCAGGTCCTGCCCCAGTTCTCCGCGGTCAAGGACATCCTGCGCAACGCCCAGCGCAAGTTCTGGGGCCTGGACATGACCCTTTCCGACGTGATCCCGGGCATGAGCTTCGACGCCAACCTGGTGGCGGGGGACGTGGCCGCGGCGCTGGCCGGGCCGGGCATGGACGCCATCGCCTCCAGCTACCGCTCCGGCGACGACCGGATCGTCGACGGCCTGGCCGGGGGCACGCCCCTGGTCACCTTCAGCCGGCTGCGCAAGGGCCAGGGTTTCCCGCTGCCCCAGGTCCTCGCCAGGCTGCTCAAGGTCACCGAGGCATGCATCGGCGTGCCGGTGGAGATCGAGTTCGCCGTGGACCTCAGGCCCCATGGCGCGCAGACCTTCCATGTGCTGCAGGTCCGCCCGATGAACGTCGAGCGGGTGGCGCCGGCCGCCGATTCCCTGGAGCCGCTGCGGGCCGGCGCCGTGGTGTTCTCCCGCAGCACCCTGGGCCACGGCCGCAGGGGCGGCATCCGCGACATCATCGCCATACCCTGGGACCTGGACCGGGCCTTGACCCCGCGGGCCGCCCAGGCGATCGAGGCCATCAACCGGGGCCTGCGCCAGGAGGGCCGCAGCTCGCTGATCATCGGCCCCGGACGCTGGGGTTCGGCCGATCCCTGGCTGGGCATCCCGGTCACCTGGCCGCAGATCTCCACCGCCCGCGCCATCGTCGAAACCGATTTCCTGGACCTGGAAGTGGACCCTTCCCAGGGCTCGCACTTCTTCCACAACCTGACCGCCTTCGGCGTGGCCTATTTCACCATCCACCGCCGCGGCGACGGCGCCGTCGACTGGGACTGGCTGTCGGCCCAGCCGCTGGTGCGTTCGGAACTGGACGGCTGGATCCGCCACTACCGCCTGGAACAGCCGCTGGAGGTGATGGTGGACGGCTCCCGGGGGCTGGGGGCGGTGGTGCGGGAAAGCTAGACCGCCGGATGCCCGGCCGTGAACGACAGCCCGTACTGCGCCATCCGCTCCTTGACCAGCCCGTGCAGCGCCTCCACCTGGCGTTGCACCGCCGGCGCCGCCTGGCGCCGGGTGGGCGCCAGGCCCCAGCGCAGGCGGCAGGGGGCGCCGAAATAGATGCCGTCGAGGAAGCTGCTGGCCAGCACCTCGCGCCCGCCCAGCAGCGCCGGCAGGGTGAGGGCGATGGAGGAGAGCGCGGGGCCGATGAACGGGATGAAGCCCAGGTCGCGCACCCGGTAGTTGCCGGTGCGCGCCGCCTGGGTCATGGCCGCGGACAAGGCCGGATCGGGGTCGGCGGGATCGTCGAACACCAGCACATCGGTGGAATGGGGTCCGTACGGCACCCCCCGGAGGGCCACCCTGGCCCCTTCGCCGGCGGCCTCGGCCTGGGCCAGGGCGCGCCCCCACATGATGCCCAGGGCCAGGCCCGCCACCCGTTCCGGGGCCAGCCCACGGCCGAGGAAGGCGCCGCCCGGCGCGTTGCTGTCGTGGAAGCTGGCCTGGGCCAGCAGCTCCACCGGATCCGAAACCACGAAGAACAGCCCGGTGTAGTCCGCCGCCTGGGCGGCGTCCAGGGCCTCGCTCAGGGCGGCGTGGTTGGGCTCGTACTGGGGCAGGCGGACGTCGCCCTGGGCGCCCAGGGGCGGCACGGCGCGGGCCGCCGCGAACAGGAAGGCGTCGCACCGGCGCAGCAGCTCGGGCAATGCCACCGCCTCGACCCGGGGCAGCGGCACGTCGGAGCGCCAGCTGGCCACCGCGGCCAGTTCCTGGCGCATGCGTTCGAGGTTGGCGCGGTCGCAGTCGTGCAGCAGCAGGGTGTCGATCCTTGTGCGGGTGCGATCCGCGGCCGCCAGGGCCGAGGCGGCCAGGCCGCCCACCCGGCCCAGGCCGGAGATCCCCACCACGAAGTCCTGGCGTTTGCGCGGCTCGGCCATGGCCTTCAGGTAGCGGTCCAGCCCTGGGACGCCGGCCAGGTAGGTCCATTCGGGCCCGCCGCCTTCCCACAGCGCCCTGGGGCCGGTGCCCACAGCCGCCCGGCCCTGGCAGATCCACGGCTCCAGGGCCGGATCGCCGGCCGCCGGCGCCAGGCGGATCTCCGGTTCCGGAGCGGACCGCTTGCGCACCGGCCATTCCAGCCGTCCGGCGGTGGCCGGATCGTCCAACAACACCACTCGACCGTTCCCGTAGAGCTCCATGACTCCACCCCTGAACCCGCTGTGTCCTGATTTTGCCTGAGACCTTAGCACAGCCGGGTGGTACGTCCAGCTATGCCTTCGTCATGGAATGACGAAATCCATTGGTGCGTGTCCCGCCATAAGGGGTCGTAACGAAACAACCTGGAAAGCTCAGGTTATTTCGCGACGACCCCTATAGACGGCGAGGGCCGGTGGAAAGGTGCCACCGGCCCCCGCCAGGTTCCTTCAGTTCACACCAGGCCCTGGTCGAGCATGGCGTTGGCGACCTTGAGGAAGCCGCCGATGTTGGCGCCCAGCACGTAGTTGCCGGGGTCGCCGTATTCCTTGGCGGTGTCCACGCAGGTCTTGTGGATGTTCTTCATGATGTTGTGCAGCCGGGCATCCACTTCCTCGGTGCTCCAGTTGGAGAAGCAGGCGTTCTGCGCCATCTCCAGGCCGGAGGTGGCGACGCCGCCGGCATTGGCGGCCTTGCCGGGGCCGTAGAGCACCTTGTGCTTGAGGAAGATCTCCACCGCGTCGGGGTTGGAAGGCATGTTGGCGCCTTCGGAGACCACGAAGCAGCCGTGGTCCACCAGCATCTGGGCATCTTCCTGGTTGACCTCGTTCTGGGTGGCGCAGGGGAAGGCCACGTCGCACTTCACGAACCACGGACGCATGCCCTCGAAGTATTCGCACTTGAACTTGTCGGCGTACTCCTTGATGCGGCCGCGGCGGTTGTTCTTGAGATCCATGATGAAATCCCACTTCTCGCCCTCGATGCCGTTCTTGTCGAGGATGGTGCCGTTGCTGTCCGAGAGGGTGATGACCTTGCCGCCGAGCTGGTTGACCTTCTGGACCGTGTACTGGGCCACGTTGCCGGAGCCCGATACCACGCATACCTTGCCCTTCAGGCTGTCGCCGCGGGTCTTGAGCATCTCCTCGGCGAAGTAGGTGGCGCCGTAGCCGGTGGCTTCCGGCCGGATCAGCGAACCGCCCCAGCCCAGGCCCTTGCCGGTGAGCACGCCCTCCCAGGAGTGGGTGAGCTTCTTGAACTCGCCGAACAGGTAGCCGATTTCCCGGCCGCCCACGCCGATGTCGCCGGCGGGCACGTCGATGTTCTGGCCGATGTGCCGGTAGAGCTCCTTCATGAAGGCCTGGCAGAAGCGCATCACTTCCCAATCCGACTTGCCCTTGGGATCGAAGTCGGTGCCGCCCTTGGCGCCGCCCATCGGCACGGTGGTGAGGCTGTTCTTCAGGATCTGCTCGAAGCCCAGGAACTTGAGGATGCCCAGGTTGACGGTGGGATGGAAGCGCAGGCCGCCCTTGTACGGCCCGATGGCGTTGTTGAATTCCACGCGGAAGCCCTTGTTGACCTGGATCGCGCCCTTGTCGTCCTGCCATGCGACCCGGAACTGGAAGATGCGGTCAGGCTCGGTGAGCCGTTCCAGGATCAGGTTGCTGATGAACTCGGGGTGGCGCTCCAGACATGGGACCAGGGTTTCCACGACCTCCTTGACCGCCTGGTGGAATTCGTTCTCACCCGGATTCTTGGCGATGAGCCGATCGAAGAATTGCTGGACATAGTGACTGACGCTGGAGGTGGGGAGCTGGAGCGTGAATGTCATGAGATACTCCTTAGATGGGCCCCGCAGGGCTGGGGTGGATGCTGCGCTTTTCAAGTTGCCGGGACAGAGCCGGGGCCGGAGCACCGGCTTGGCCGGGAAGGCGGACGAGGTCCCGGGAGCCGCCCGCGATGGCCAGACTCCCAGAATGAATCAGGAAAATGATGGTTTCGCGCCCCTATTATCAAAACGTCTGGCGCTGGGTCAACGGCTATCTTTGACCTTTTTGGTCAATGTGATCGATGTCACACGTAATTTCATGTATTTATTAACTTACAATTATTTTTAAACCATTTTAGCCCAGTCCGGCGCATCCATGAAACGATGGAAATGGCCACATCGTTTTACTTTTCGTAAATTCCGTTTGGGTTCCCGATTCAGGACAGACCGGTCCACCCGGACCCCACCGCCGGACGCTTGACAGACCGCTATCTCCTTCGCCAGCCCTCCCGGTGGGCGCGGTGGGCTTCGGGCAGCAGGCGGGCCAGGGCTTCCAGATCCTGGTTGAGGATCTCGCTGGGGGCGCGGTCCCGGGGCATGGTGAAGCCCTGGGGGAAGGGCGGGCAGCGCGGGTAGCGCACCACGGCGGAGAGGTCGCTCAGGGTGAGCAACCGGCCTTCACTGACGCGGAAGGTCTCCTCCAGCACCTGGAACAGCAGGATGGCCTGCTCCAGGGCCAGCCGGGAAAAGTCCAGGGCGCCGTCGGGATCCAGGCCCAGCGGGTGCGGGTCGTGGTAGGGCAGGCAGTCGTTGATGGACGGGGTGAGCGAGTGGCCCTGGACCCGCGGCTCCTTGATGCTCCAGCCGCCGACGAACGGCACCACGGCGCTTTCCCGCACCACGCCGCGCCAGTGCGGCACCACCAGGACGGTGCGGTGCGGCACGCCGGAGAGCTGCAGGGCGGCGTGCACCGAAGCGCTGGTGGCGCCCACCAGGACTTCGCGCAGCCGCACCCCGACCTTGCGGCAGGCCGCCGCGACCATCAGCACCGGCTCGGCGCTGTCCAGGAAGGGAACCAGCAGCAGGGCGTTGCGGCCCAGCTCCCGGGCGGTGGTGAGCTGCAGCTCCAGGCTGGGGCTGCCGTAGGCGGGGGCGATCCCGGCTTCGTAGCCCTGGCGGGTGAGGTAGCGCTCCAGATCCAGGGCCAGGGTCGGACTGTTGCCGACGATGTCCCGGGAGAACTGCCGGCCCAGGCCCAGCACCACCCAGCCGCTGCGCTCCGACAGCCGCTCTTCCGACCAGGCCACCAGCTGGCGCTTGGTCTCCTTTTCGTGGATGTGCAGCAGGCCGCTCCCGGGCAGCCGCTCGGCGAAAAAGGCCGACAGGGCGCGGCGCATCCGGACGAACGCCTCCTCCGCCGGGCCCAGCCGGAAGTAGGGCGGCTGCAACAGCTGTTCCAGGTCGTGGACCATCACCAGGGGGTGGGTGAGCTCGATCCCGGCCCAGCGCACGCCCCGGGACTTGCTGGTCATGGCGCCCAGCCAGCCGGCGCCGTGATGCCGCAGCATCTCCCAGAGCCGCTCGCCGCCCTGCACGGGCACGCCGAACAGCGAGAACAGCAGGCCTTCGTTGAACCATTGGCCGATGATCCGCGACAGGAGCTGGTCCAGATGCACCAGGGACTCGTCGCCCCGGCAGGCGCCGATGGCCTCCACCAGGGCTCCGGCGCCCATCAGGCTGCCGCCGGCCACCTCGGCCAGGGATTCGTCCTCCAGGGCCACGGGCAGGGCGGCGGCGGTGCCTTCCATCCAGGTGAGGGCCGCCAGGTCCTCTCCGGTTTCCCGGGACAGCAGCACGGCGGTCCTGGGCTGGTGCCCGGTCCAGCGCGCCACGGCCCGGGTGGCGTCCAGCTGGGAAAGCCGCTCCAGGCCCGGAGGCAGGCCGCCCTCTCGGTGGAAGCGCAGCTCCCACTGGGAGACGTACACCTCCTCCTTGCGGGCCGGATAGTTGACGTAGAGCCGGCGCTCGCGCAGGACCCGGGCGATGAGCGGGTCGCAGTACAGCTCCAGCTCGCCGCGCCGGTCGAACGCCTCGCGCAGGGAGGTGCTGGAGACGTTCTTCATGCGCGAGGGCACCTGGAACACCTGGACCGCGCCGCGGAAGCGGTCCAGCTTGCCTTCCCACTTGCGCGAGCCCTGCTCCTCGCGGGTGGTGATCAGGTGCGGGATGTCCCAGATGGGCGAGGCAGGGTCCCGGTAGGCGGAGGCGCCCTCCAGCACGTCGCTGCCGATGATGAGGTGCAGCACGCGCCGGCCCAGGCGCCTCTGCAGCCGCACCAGGCTGGCGGAGTGGGCGATGTTGACCGGGGGGTTGTAGGGGAACAGGTAGGCGCCCGGGATGACCGACAGGGCCATCCAGGCCAGTTCGTCGCGCAGGAACCGGGGCTGGGCATGCTTGCGCCAGGAGAAGTCGTCCACCTGGACGAACACCTCGTCGCAGTGGGCCAGGGCCCGGCGCACCATCTCGCCGTGGGCGGAGGTGAACGGGTCGAAGGTCCCGGGCAGGAAGCCGATCCGCGGCGCCCTCGGGAAGCGCACCGGAACGGCGGCCAGGCCCTTGTCCAGGCTGGAGAGCACCTGGGCCACCAGGAAGAAGCGCCCATGGTCGCCGGGCAGGTGGGTGAGCAGGGTGAGGATCTTCTTGGTGGCCAGGGACAGCAGTTCCTTGAGCCGGGGATCCGGGCCGGGCCGCAGCCAGTCCAGCAGCAGCGCCAGGTGGGCGTAGCCCTCGTGCGCCACCGGCAGCCGGGGGTCGGCCAGGGAGCCCAGCAGGAAGCTGGTGATCCGGCCCAGCGGGCCCATGCCTTCGGGCGGCAGGGCGATGATCAGCCAGGCCGCGGCCTGGACCAGGAGCTGCTGCAGGCTTTCGCTGCCGCGCCGGGCATCCTGGGCCATGTCGTCCAGCAGCTCGTCCAGCTCCTGGGCGGGCAGGCTCGCCAGCAGCGGCCCCAGGAAGCGCGGGATGTAGCGGGTCACCCCGGAACCATCCAGCTGCAGGCTGCGCACCAGCTCGATGGCCAGGTCGTTGCGCTGGGTGTCGGACAGCGCCGGCAGCAGGCCCAGCAGGCAGCGCCCGGCGTTGAAGCGGGTGCCCTCCACCCGGCTCACCTTCAGCAGGTTGGCGAAATGGAAGGCCACTTCGCCGGCCACCGCGGATTCGCGGCCCTTGCTGTCCGACACCAGGGACAGCAGGTAGTCGCAGGCCACCTTCTTCTCCACCCAGCCGATCCGGGTCTTGAAGTTGCGCAGCATGACTTCCCGCACCGGAGTGCGGTCATCCTCCCGCAGGCCGCGGCAGCGCTCGGCCAGGGCGGTCCGGCCGGTGAGCCGGGCGCAGCGCTCCAGCAGGAACAGCTCGGCCACGCTGGCCTCGGCCCGGGCATGGCCGGCCAGCCCATCCACGCAGCGGCCCACTTCCCGCTCCAGCCCCGGCTCGCTCCGGCCGTGCCGGGCCAGCAGGTGCAGCACCCGCCAGGCCATGAGCCGGACGTTGGGCACTTCGTGGAAGGCCCAGCCCTGGACCACCCGGGGCAGCGCCTCGCGCCCCGCGGCGTCAAGCGACCCGGCCAGCAGCTCGAAGGATTCGCAGGTGTAGAGCGCGCACAGCGGCCGCCGGTCCCCGGCCCGTCCCCGCAGGCGCTGGATCACCATGGGCAGGGCCTCCGCGGCCAGCTTCGGGCCGGCCTTGCTGAAGAAGCGCCGGAGGAAGATCGGCACCGAATAGATGATCTGCTCCTGGGGCGACATGTCCTCAGCGGCCTCCTGCGGGGCCAGGTCCAGCAGGTCCAGCACCGAGGCCACCTGGGGCAGCACCCAGGAGGGCCCTTCCACCGCCACGCCGTCGGGCAGGTCCTTGCGCCATTCCACCTCGCCCAGGGCCAGCAGGTCGGCCATGCGGCACGCGGCCTGGTAGCGGATGTCGTCGTCGGCGTGGGCCAGCAGCTCCCGGAAGAATTCCAGCACCAGGGCCCGCTGGTCCTCGGACAGGGCCGGCGCGTAGTCGCCCAGGATGCCCAGGTAGGTGCGCAGCTCGCGCCAGCCGCGGAACGAGCGGATCTCCTCCAGCAGCCGGCGCAGGCTCGGCAGGTCGCGCAGCCGAGCCATGACGCCGATGCTGTGGGCGGTGGCCAGGAGCCGGGCGGTGCCCGCCACCTGGGCGCCGGTGGCCAGGACCGCGGCATCCGGGCGCTGCCGCCCGGCCATGAGGGCGACGATGTCCAGCCCCTCGGGCAGGTAGGGCCGGGCCCGCCCGGAGCGCGGGAAACCGGGCGGGTCCAGCACCACGCCGAGGGTCAGGGCGTAGGCTTCCATGTCCCGCAGCCGGCCGTAGACGGCGCGGTAGCGCAGGTACTTTTCCTGGTCCACGCTCTCCAGCTTGTCCAGGATCGTATCGAAGGCCTCCTTGAGCGAGATCACCGCCATGCGCCTGCGGCCCTGGCCGTCGGTGATCTCCTTGACCCGGAAATCGCAGTAGATGAGCACCTGGGTCTCGATGGGCAGGCGGATCAGTTCCAGGTCCCAGCAGGAGTGGTTGGTGGCGATGTGCCCCAGGCCGCCCAGGTCCCTGGAGGCGTAGTACTGGTGCGTGTAGTAGTAATGCAGGCGGGGAATGCGCCGGGCCTCGTCGCCCACGCAGCCGAACTTGCCCACGTCGTGGCCGATGGCGCCGCCGTGCAGCAGCGGCAGGTCCACCGGAATGGCCTGGGCCAGCTGCCGGCCGATCCACAGGGCCAGGCCGGTGACCCCCAGCACGTGGTCCTGGATGGTGAGGCCCTGCCAGTACTGCGCCATGGCCAGCGTCACCAGGAACCCTTCGCCCTCCAGGTGCTCCAGCAGGCGCCGGTATTCCTCGCCCGAAGGCCATTGCAGCCGCTCCTCCTCGGCCAGCGGCTGGAACGGCAGGCGCGCGGCGATGGCGTCGGCGTCGAGCCAGGGCAGCGCGGCCCCGGCCAGGGGGAAGAAGGCTTCGGCCACCCTGGCCGAGGCCGGATCCGCGGCCCCGAACCGCTGCGGGTAGAGCCGGCGCCGGGCCTCGGCCTGCATGGCCCGCTTCCAGGGTTCCAGGGGCCCGGCGGGTTCGCCGGCGAGTTCCAGGGCCAGGGTGAGGGCCGCGTCCAGAGGCGCCTCCCGGGCTGCCCGTGCAAGGCTGCCCGGTTCCGCGGTCCAGCCGTGGCGCTCAAGGACGGCGTCGAACACAACAACCTCCCCCTTGCATTTGATGGCTCATTCTATCGGCGCCAGTGGCATGATGATGACGAAATGTTCCCCTTGCCACCCTTCCCCGCAGGCGCGCCCTGGACCGTTCTGGGCCTCATGGCCGGTACCAGCGCCGACGGCGCGGACGCCGCGCTGATCCGGGTGGCTCCGGCCGGGTTCCGCAACGGCAAGCCGTTCCTGGAGCTGCTCGGCCACTACCACGAGCCGTACCCGGCCCGGCTGCGCAAGGCGGTGCTGGCCGCCGCCGCGGACCAGATGGCGCCGTCGGAGCTGTGCGTCCTGCAGCGCCAGCTGGGTGAGCACCACGCCCGCACCGCCGCCGTGCTGGTCCGGGACCTGGGCCAGCAGCCCACCCTGGCCAGCCTGCACGGCCAGACCGTGCAGCACCGGCCGGCCCAGGGCGCCACCCTGCAGCTGGCCGAACCCTACCTGATGGCCGAACAGCTGCGCTGCCCGGTGATCTGGGACCTGCGCCGGCGGGACATGGCGCTGGGCGGCCAGGGGGCGCCGCTGGTGCCGCTCACCGAGCTCTGGCTGCACGGGCAGGGCAAGCCCTGGGTGGCCCTCAACCTGGGCGGCATCGCCAACGCCACGGTCTGGGACGGCCAGCGTCTCCACGCCTGGGACCTGGGCCCGGCCATGAGCCTGCTCGACCTGGCCGCGGACCGGTGGCTGGGCCAGCCCTTCGACCCGGACGGCGGCAACGCCGGGGGCAAGGCCGATATCCGGCTGGTGGACCGCTTCCTGGACCACGCCTATTTCCGCAAGGCCCCGCCGAAATCCACCGGGCGGGAGCTGTTCGGCGCTCTCTGGCTGCGGGCCGAAGCGGCGCGCCTGGAGGCCCTGGCCCTGCCGGACCGCCTGGCCACCCTGGCCGCGTTCACCGCCGGGGCGGTGGCGCAGGAGCTGCGCGCCTGGGGCCCGGCCCTGCCGCCGGGCACGGCGCTGCTGGTCTCCGGCGGCGGCTTCAGGCACCGCCGGGTGCGCCTGGAACTGATCCAGCGCCTGCCGGGGCTGAGCCTGGAGGAGGACCTGCACTTTCCCCCCGGGGCCCGGGAAGCGGTCAGCTGGGCCTTGCTGGGCGCCGCCTCGGCCGCCGGCGTCGCCGGCAACCTGCCGGAGGTGACCGGAGCCAGCCGCGCCGTGCTGCTGGGCAGCTGGGTCGCCGGGTGAAGGCAGCCCCCTGGCTCGACCACCTGCCGCCCTGGCTGGCCTGGGGGGCGATCGCCGCCACGGGCGCCTACGCTCCCGGGGAATGGCTGCTCATGGCGCTGCCCCTGCTCGCCGCGGCCCTGGTGCAGTGGCGCGGCTGGGCCACGGCGCGCTGGCAGCGCGGCCTGGAACTGCTGGCCCTTGCCGTGTTCCTGCTGCAGTTCCTGCTGCACCTGGGGCTGCTGCTCAGCCTGGTGAACCTGCTGTTCCTGCTGTGCGGCGTCCGGCTCTGCCTGCCCAGGGGCATCCCCCAGCGGCGCCAGCTGATCCTCATGGGCTTCCTGCTGTTCCTCAGCACCACCGTCAGTACCGCCGACCTGGATTTCCTGCTGTGGGCCCTGGCCTGGGTGGCCGCGGCCGCCGCGCTGTTCCTGCAGCTGAACTGGGAGCAGGCGTCCCGGCTGCGCCGCGGCCCCTACCAGGCTCCGCCCTACACCCTGGTCCTGGGCTGGACCGCGGCCGTGCTGGTCCTGGGAGCGGGGTTCTTCGTCATCCTGCCCCGCCTCCATCTGGGCCTCAGCCGGTTGCCGGTGAGCGTCCAGGGCCTGGGGGGGATGCAGTCCGGGCTGAGCGACGTGCTCGATCTGGGCGGCCACGGCCCGATCCTGGCCAACCGGGAAGTGGCGCTGCGCATCCTGCCGGTGGCGCAGCTTTCGCCCCAGGCGCGCCAGGACTACAGCGCGGCCATGGGGCTGCTGCGCGGGCTGGCCCTGGAAGCGCTGGACGGCCAGCGCTGGGAGGTGGACGCCGACACCCCGCGCCGGGGCCGGACCCAGTGGTCCGGGCGCAGCGCCAGCCGGCCCCTGGTGGCGGACCTGTTCGTGGGGCCGAACCTCCTGGGCGTCGTGCCCCTGCCCTACGGCGAGGCGGACCTGGATCCGCCGCCCGGCGACGCCCTGCGCTTCGGCCGCGGCGCGAGCCTGCGCTGGGTGTTCCCGGTGCGGCGCTTCACCTCGGTCCGGCTCGCCCTGAGCCCCGCCGCGTTGGATCCCGAGCCTCCCCCCGCGGGCCAGCGGCTGGCGCTGCTCACCGCCACCGGCCAGGACACCCGGAGCGCGGCGGACTGGAGCCTGCGGCAGGTCCCGGCCACCCTCCCCGCCCGGCAGCTGGCCGAGCAGCTCACCCGCGCGCTGCGCAGCAGCTTCAGCTATACCCTGGACAACCCCTCGGGAAGCGCCGCCAACCCCCTGCGGGATTTCCTGGAGCGCAGCCGGGCCGGCCACTGCGAGTACTTCGCCTCGGCCCTGGCCTTCATGCTGCGCTACCGGGGCGTGCCGGCCCGGGTGGCCAACGGCTACCGGCTGGGGCCCTGGATCGATGAGGGCGGCTACTTCCTGGTGACCCAGGCCGAAGCCCACAGCTGGGTGGAATACTACGACGCCGCGGCCGGCGGCTGGCGCACCGCCGACCCCACCCCGCTCGGGCCGCCGGCGCCGTTCGGCACGGGAACCCTGATCGCCGCCCTGGACCGCTGGACCGACACCGTCCGGTTCGCCTGGGACCGGCACGTGGTCCGCTACTCCGATGCGGACCAGCTGGCCGGGGCGGGCTGGGCGGCGAGCCGGTTCGAGGCCCTGGCCCGCCAGGGCACGGCCCGCATGGCCGAGTTCCTGGCCGGGCTGGCGCTCCTGGGCGCTCTGGGTTGGTTCAGCCGCCGCCTGCCCAGCCGGGCCCCCATTGGCCCCGGCCGGATCCGGGAACTGCGGCCGCTGCTGCGCAAGGCCCGGCGCGCCCTGCCCCCCCGGGAGGCCGAGACGGCCCGGGCCTGGCTGACCCGCCTGGCCGCCCTGCGCCCGCAGCGGGCCGAGCAGCTGGAACGCCTGGCCCGGGCCGCGGACGCCGCCGCCTATGGCCGGCAACCCTCCGGAGACCTGCGGGCGCTGGCCCGGGAAGAAGCCCGCAACTGGGACTAGCCATCCTTCTCCAGCATGCCGAACCGGGCCATGATGCGCTTCTCGCCCCCGGTGAAGCGCACCGTGTAGGTGAGCCCGTCGCCGCTGCCGGTGCTGGCGGTGATGACGCCCCGGCCGAAGCGCGGGCTGAGCACCCGGGTGCCCTTGGGCCAGCCGCCGGCATGCGGCTCCTCGGGCACAGACTCGACCGGAGCCGGCGCCTGCTCCGCCGCCGCCACCCCCTTCACCCGCTCGAAAAAGCCGCGGATCCGGTTCAGCTCCTCGGTGACCGAGCCGCCCGAGGACATCCGCGACGGCGTCTGGGCGCCCTGCCCGGACTGGTACAGCTCAGTGCCCCAGCGGATCGGCGTCTCCAGCCCTTCCGCCGGCAACTCGCGCAGGAACCGGCTGGGCATGCCCAGCACCTCCTGGCCCATCATCCGCCGGCGCCGGGCGGCGGTGAGGTAGAGCTTGTGCTGGGCCCGGGTAATGGCCACGTAGAACAGGCGGCGTTCCTCCTCGATGCCGTCCTCGGTCTCCCGCGCGTTCCGGTTGGGGAAGACATCCTCTTCCATGCCCACCAGGAACACCACCGGGAATTCCAGGCCCTTGGCGCAGTGGATGGTCATGAGCGAAAGGAGGGACGCCTCCTCCAGCTCGTCGCTGTCCGAAGCCAGGGTCACCCGGTCCAGGAACTCCGCCAGGCGCAGGCCCAGGGATTCCGCCTCGGCCGCGGCGGAGATGAACTCCTCCAGGTTGCGCAGCCGCCCCTCCGCCTCCAGGGTAGCCTCCTCCTCCAGCATCTGCACGTAGCCCGATTCCACCAGCACCCAGCGCACCAGGGCCGAAAGCCCCAGCGCCTTGGCTTCGCCCGCCGCCTTGCGGAACAGCTCCAGGTAGCGCCCCAGCTCGCGCTGCGCCCGGCCCTTCAGCCCGCCCCGCTGCAGCAGCACGGCGATGCCTTCCAGGGCCATGCCGCCCTCGGGAGTGGCCGCCTCGATGCGGGCCAGGGTGGTGGGCCCCACGCCCCGGGCCGGGGCGTTCACCGAGCGCCGGAAGCTCACCAGGTCGAACGGGTTGCTCACCAGCCGCAGGTACGCCAGCAGATCCTTCACTTCCTGGCGTTCGTAGAACTTGGTGCCGCCCACCAGCTTGTAGGGGATATTCTCCGCGCGCAGGGCCTCCTCCAGCTGCCTGGACTGCCAGTTGGCCCGGTACAGCACCGCCATGCGCGCCTCCGGCGCGTGGCGCCGCTCCTCCCGGATGCGCTGGACCACGTAGTCCGATTCCAGCCGCCCTTCGTCGAGCAGCTTGAAGGTGATGCTGTTGCCCGCGCCGAGGTCGGTCCAGAGGGTCTTGCCCAGGCGCTGGGTGTTGTTGGCGATGACCGAGCTGGCGGCATCCAGGATCTTCTGGGTGGAGCGGTAGTTCTGCTCCAGCTTGATCTGCACCGCCTCGGGAAAGTCGCGCTGGAAGTCGAGAATGTTGCGGATATCGGCGCCGCGCCAGCCATAAATGCTTTGATCTTCATCACCAACTACACATAAATTGTGGTGGGCCCGCGCCAGATGCTGCACCAGCAGATACTGGGCCTTGTTGGTGTCCTGGTACTCGTCCACCAGGATGTAGCGGAACCGCTCGGCATAGGCCGCCTGGACCGATTCATCCCGGAACAGCCGTTCCGTGTGCAGCAGCAGGTCGTCGAAGTCGCAGGCGCGGTTCTGCTTGAGCCCCTGCTGGTACAGGTCGTAGACGTCCAGCACCTTGCGGGTCCAGGCGTCCTGGCAGCCCTCCCGGGCCTCCTGGGGCAGCAGGCAGCGGTTCTTGAAATCGGAGATGACCTCCAGCATCTTCTTCGGGTGGTACTGCTTTTCCGGCAGCTTCAGCTCCGCCAGTACCTGCTTGACCAGGCTGCGCTGGTCGGACGGATCGAAGATGACGAAGTCCCGGCCCACCGGCGTGCGGTCCCCTTCCCGGCGCAGGATCCGGGTGCAGAAGCTGTGGAAGGTGCTCACCCACAACTGCCCCGCGGGCACGCTCACCAGCCGCTGCACCCGCTCGGCCATCTCCCCGGCGGCCTTGTTGGTGAAGGTCATGGCCAGGATGCAGCCCGGCCGCACCCCCTCCTCCTCGATCAGCCAGGCGATCCGCCGAGTGATCACCGTCGTCTTGCCGGAACCGGCACCCGCCAGGATCAGCAGGGGGCCATCCACATGGGTCACGGCCTCCCGCTGGGGAGGATTCAGGTTGCGCAGGAGGGGGTGTTCGGGTTTGGCTGAGTGCATCCTTCGAGTCTAGGGTGGGTCCGGCAACTGCGCGACCTCGCAATGCGCCCGGGGCCGGCCCCCTGATGCTTGGAGCCGTTGAAGCTCATTTTGAATGGATATTCCATATACCGGGCGAGGGGTACAACAATAAGACCTTTTAATTACAATAAATACATTTAGGCATGACGCTCGCTATATGGGTTGGACCGCAAGCCCCACTCCTTCACGATGGGCGGCGGATTCATCAGGCACACCATCCAGGGAGGCTGTCATGCCCATCATTACGTTCATCATCGGCTGTTTGGTCGGCCTCGTCGCCGGTATGATCATCGTCGCCGGAAGCTGGCGGAAGGCGTTGGGCCTGCTCGGAAGTTATGCCACCAGAACGGCCAATACCCCGGCCGCCCAAATGCCGCCCCCTGCCCCGAAGGTCCTCAGCTCCGAAGCCACCCCCCCGGAACCCGCCCCTTCGACGCCTTCCAGCCGGACCTAAACCTCATTGCCCCGGCGGTCCAACTGCTGGATGAAGGCGAGGAGGTTGGACAAGCCGTGCCTCCCGGAAGGACCGGGAAGCACGGGTATTCCGGGCCTTGCCGCTATTTGTTCAGGACGGTCTTGATCTGGCCCACTTTCACCTGGACCTTGCCGGCGATCTTCTCCACGGTGCCGGCGGCTTCCAGGTCAGGTTGCCGGGTCACCTTTCCTGCAACCTCCTTGATCTTGCCCTTCGCTTCGTGGAAGAGCCCTTTCACTTTGTCGTTCGCAGCTGATTTCATCGGATGTCTCCATTCGGGTCTGCCGATCCCGGCCAGGTGCCGCGGTAAACGAGTGGAGGTGCCTGGACGGTCCAGAGCCTCCTCTCGACGCGACTGCTCGCAATAATCATTCCGTTGGAATAGCGCCTTGATTCGCATGCGTTCGGCTGAATCCGGCCGCCTGTTCCAGGAAAGGTTCGATCAGGATGGAGGATCAGTCCTTCAACCTGATTGCGCGGGTTGGTCCCCATCGCGCTTCATCGCCGCGGGGCGGGGTTGCCTGGAGGTTTCCTTCAGCCGTCGCGCCCGTCAGGACTGGTTCCAAGCGCAGCAGAAAAAAATCGTCATCCACCCCGCTCATGCCGGTTTGATACAATTTGCATCAATGATGCAGGATGGAACATCGCTATCGAAGAGATAAACTTTAAATGTTGACAATAGACAAATTATAAATTGGAACGAATCCTGCTACTTGTTTAATCGCACCGGATGTTCCGGTCAGCAACGGAGATCTCCAATGAAAAAGCTTGCTTACCTGCTTGTCGCAGCGGCCCTCATCATCCCTGCCTTCGCCCAGTCGCCCGCCGCGGCTTCCGCCCCGGCCATGTTCGCCCAGTCCTCCAGCACCACCACCAACAACAGCACCACCTCCACGGCCACCGAGACCACCAAGCCGGGCAAGAAGTCGATCAAGGTCAAGAAGGTCAAGAAGACCTCCAGCAAGACTTCCACCACCACCCCCGCGCCTGCCCCTGCGGCCGCCCCGGCCCTGCTTGCCCAGGCTCCCAGCACCACCACCACCAATGATTCCACCACCACCACCACCGAGACCGCCAAGCCCGTGAAGAAGGCGAAGAAGGCCAAGAAGGAGAAGAAGACCACCACCACGACTTCCTCCTCTTCCACCACCACCAACCCTTAACCCACAGGCCATAACGGTTCAGAGGGCCCATCGCTGGGCCCTCTGTGCTTGTCGGCGTCAGCCCGATGCAGCGGTCAGAACTGCAGGATCAAGCTGGCATTCAAGGTGGGAGAGCTGTACTCGGGGGTGCCGCCGCTGAAATGGGGCTTGTACTCGGCATAGGTGTAGCGCGCCTCGACCCCCAGGTGATGGGTGAACATGTAGCCCAGCTGGCCGGCGTAGTAGATGTTGTTCGGCGTGTCGTTCAGGTTCGGGGTGGCCTGCTTGAACCTGGTGGAGCCGTAGCCCGCGCCCACGCCCAGGTAGGGGCCGGTGTTGGATTCCCGGTTGAAGTAGAAGTCGTAGTCCACGCCCGCCTGGAGCATGCTCGCCTTGGCTTCGCCGTTGCCGTGGTTCTCGTACTCTGTGTAGTCGATGCGCGGCACCAAGGCGCCGCCCGGAACCGCGATGGCCAGATGGACGCCCCCGCCGTAACCCAGCTTGCTGTCCAGGAAACTGTTGCTGCCCAGGTCGCCCTTGGGGATGGAGCCGGTCGCCTGGATACCCAGGTCCAGCCCTTGGGCCTGCAGGGCCTGGGTGCCGGTGAGAGCGAGCGCCATGAGCGAAGTCAGGGCAAGCATTTGAACGGTTTTCATCAGGATCTCCTTGATGGTTGCTTGGGGCGAGAACAAAGACGCCGGTGGCCACGGGCCCCGGCAGGACATTCCCGGTAAGCCCCGTCGAACCCGGCGGGGTTTGGCTCAAGCGGTGAACGCCGTCCGGTGCGTGGGTCGACCTTGCCGCCTTACCTGGCTCCCGACTTATGCATTTTCAATACCAATAACTAACTATATACATTTTCAATAAATACCATCCGGGTGCCAGGTCCGCCCGGGCGCCAGGACCATCAGAATGAATCAAGGGAGGAGATGCCGCTCCGCGCAGGCCCAATCCACGACGGCCATGACCCCAGGCCAGAGTTCCGGCAGCGCCGTGCGGATGGGGTCCATGCGCTTGAGCACCTGGGCCCGGCGGATGCCGTGGGTCCGCCAGGAGCCGCCGCCGTTCTCCGCGTTGAGCAGCAGCGGCTGCAGGCGGTCCAGGGCGTTGGCGTAGCGGGACTCCGGGGTGGTTCCGGCCTCGAATTCGTCCCACAGCGCCCGGAACGCATCGCGCTGGTCCGGCGGCAGCATCCCGAAGATCCTGACCGCCGCCCGCTCCTCCCGCTCCACCTTGGTGGCGTTGCCTCCGTCATCGAAGGCGAAGGTGTCTCCGGCGTCGATCTCCACCACATCGTGGATCAGCAGCATGCGCAGCACCCGGAGCAGGTCCACCGGCTCCGCGGCGTAGCTGGTCAGCACGCTGGCCATGATCGCCAGGTGCCAGGAATGCTCGGCGCTGTTCTCCCGGCGCGCGCCGCTGGCGAGGGGAGTCTGGCGGAGGACCTCCTTGAGCCGGTCCACCTCCACGATGAAGGCGAGTTGGCGCGTCAGGGGCGGGTGGTCCATGGCTTCCTCGGTTTGCTGGCAGTCCACTGGTGCCCCCACCCGGATTCGAACCGGGATTCCATTGCTGGAGGGTGATTTTAAGTCACCTGCGTCTGCCGTTCCGCCATGGGGGCCCATCGATCCGGATAAGCTTACCCGGGTTGGCCGCCTCCCTGGAAGCCGCCGCTCCTGGAGGGCGCATCGGCCGCGCTGCTCAGCAGGCGGACCTTGCGCCGGTCTTCGTCCACGCTCAAGGTGCAGCGTCCCTGCCCTGCCGGCGGCAGCCCGAAGCCGGCGGTCAGCTCTTCCACCGAAAGCCGCTGGCCGGGGAAGGCAGGATAGAGGCTCCACTGCAGGGCGTACTCCACCCCGTGGGGCATGCCGTCCGAGCCGAGGATGAGATCCTCCCCGCAGTGGAAGCCGGCCTGGTCCAGCAGCATCCGGAACGGGTTGTTGGCCGCCAGGTCCGCCGGGCACAGGCGGTCGGCGTAGTCTTCGCTGTCGCTGTTGAAGTTGGGCTGCATGGAAAGGATGATGCCCAGCGCCTTGGCCCGCCGGGCATCGGCCAGGGAGATGAACTGGACGTGCTCCATGCGCACCCAGGGGAACGCCAGGTTCTGGGCTTTGATGCGCTCCAGCGCGGTCAGCGCCTGGTCCACCGCCCGGGCGCCGATGGCATGGATGGCGATCGGCTTGCCCAGGGCCTGCAGGTCCGCCAGTTCCTGCTCCAGGCCCGGTCCGGTGTAGATGAGCAGGCCGTCGCCCCCTCCGCCCAGGAAGGGCCGCTCCATGGCCGCCGTGCGGGCGCCCAGGGCCCCGTCGGTGAACAGTTTGAGCCCCGCCACCGCCGCCTGGGCATCGGGGCCCAGGGTCCGGTAGATGGCCGGCGTGGTCCAGCAGCGGATCCGGCCGCTCCAGGATGAACCCTGGATCACCCGCAGGGCGCCCTCGTCAGTGAGCAGCATGTCCTCCACCGCGCCGATGCCCACCCGCTGGAGCCCGGCCATGAAGCTGTCAAGCTTGGCCGCGGTCAACCCGGCCGATTGGCCGAAAAAGGCCAGCAGCCGCTCCATGTTCCGTTCGCACCATTCCGGGTCGCCCTGGCGCTCCAGCAGTTCCGGATGGTCCTGGCCCAGGATGCGCCGCGCCGCGCCGGTGAGGGCGAAGCCGTGCAGGCTGAAATTGATCAGGATGGCCGGGGGCAGCGGCTCCAGCTGCTCCGGCGTGAACCTCAGGCGGGAGCTGTGCCAGCCCACCACAGTGGTCACGCGGTCCCCGGGCAGGCCGCGCAGCAGGGCGAGGGCCTCAGGGGGAGTGCATCCGGAAAGGTCGGGACTGCCCGCCAGCGCCGCATACAGCGAGACGTGCGAGTGTCGATCATAAAGCCATGGTATGTCTATTGTTTGTATCATCAGCGGCCACCCGGGCGTTCGTGAAGAAAGTGCAATCCAAGCTTCGAACAAGATCAGTCAATGGGAGTATCATATGCCTTCCTGCAACACACCAGGAGGATCGATGGACGCCATAGAAGCCCTCAACACCCGGCGGAGCATCCGCGCTTTCACGTCCAGGCCGGTGAGTCTGGACCTGGTGCGGGAATTGATCCGGGCTGCCATGCACGCCCCATCCGCCGGCAACGAGCAGCCGTGGCATTTCATCATCATCACCGACCATGAGCTGCTGAACAGGATTCCCGATTTCCATCCCTACGCCGGGATGATGGCGGAAGCGCCGGTGGCCGTGCTGGTCTGTGGCGATCCCCGGCAGGAAAAGCACCCCGGCATGTGGGTGCAGGATCTCGCCGCGGCCACCCAGAACCTGCTCCTGGCGGCCCACGCCAAGGGCCTGGGCGCCGTGTGGGTTGGCGTCCATCCCCGGGAGGACCGCATCCTGGCCCTGCGCAAGCTGATCGAGATGCCCGAAGCGGTCATCCCGTTCGCCCTCATCCCTCTGGGCCACCCGGCGGAAAAGGCCGATGCCGAAGACCGCTACCGCCCGGAGCTGATCCATTTGAACCAGTGGTAGACGGAGTTCATCCGCTGGACCTGGTCATCTTCGATTGCGACGGGGTGCTGGTCGAGAGTGAGATCCTCGCCAACCGCTGCGAGTTCGAAGCGCTCCGGGAATGCGGCTGCGCGCTGGAGCAGCCGGAGTACGTCGAGCTGGCCGTGGGCCGCAAGGCCTACCAGATCGACGCGCTGCTCAAGGAACGCTTCGGCCTCGAACTCCCGGAAGGCTTCTGGAACGGCACCGCCAGGCGGCTGGACCCGTTGCTGCACAGCGAACTGGAGGCCGTCGAGGGGGTGGACGCGGCGGTCCGGGCGCTGGACCTGGACACCTGCGTGGCCTCCAGCAGCAGCACGGCCAGGCTGCGGCTGGAACTGGGGGTCACCGGGCTGCTGCCGCTCTTCGAGGGCCGCATCTACAGCGCGGAGGCGGTGCCCCACCCCAAGCCGGCGCCGGATGTCTACCTCTACGCGGCCCAGGCCATGGGCCGGGTGCCGCGCCAGTGCCTGGTCATCGAGGACAGCCTGGTGGGAGTTCAGGCGGGCTTGGCGGCCGGCATGCAGGTCCTGGCCTTCACCGGCGGCCGGCACATCACCCCGGCCATGCGGCAGCGGCTGGGGCAGTCCGGCGCACGCGCCTGCTTCGGGCGCATGGCCGAACTGCCCCGTCTGGTTGCAGCCTACGCCTTCCAGCCGGCCAGCACGCGCATGTAGTTGGCCCGTTCGAAGGCCTGCGGGGTGGGGCACTTGTCGAGGCTCAGGGAGCCGCGCATCTGGTCCAGGGACTCATACTCGTGCTCTTCCATCCACTGGACCATGTCCTGGCGCACCGTCTTGATCCGCTCGGGACCGTGCATCAGCAGGGCGGAAACCATCTGGATGCCGGTGGCGCCGGCCATGGTCGCCTTGATGGCGCCTTCGGCGGTGTGCACGCCGCCGCTCACCGCCATGGGGATGCCGATCTGGCTGTAGAGCATGGCCAGCCAGCGCAGCCGCAGGCGCAGGGTGGAGGGGGTGGAGAGGTTGAGGCTGGGCTCCACTTCCAGGGCCTCGATATCCAGGTCGGGCTGGTAGAAGCGGTTGAACAGCACCACGGCGTCGGCGCCGGCGCCTTCCAGGACCTTGACGAAATGGGCCAGGGAGGTGAAGAAGGGCGAGAGCTTCACCGCAATCGGCAGGGTCACGCTGGACCTGACCGTGCGGACGATCTCCAGCTGGCGCTTCTCCACGGTGTCGGCGGTTTCCAGCGGGTTGCTGGCCAGGTAGTAGAGGTTCAGCTCGAGGGCGTCGGCGCCGGCCTCCTGGATCTGCTTGGCGAAATCCAGCCAGCCCGAGGAGGTGACGCCGTTGAGCGAGGCGATGACCGGGACCTTCACCGCCGCCTTGACCTTGCGGATCTGGTCCAGGTAGTTGTCCGGCCCCAGGCGCACGTCGCCGATGTTGGCGAAGTAGGTGGTGGCTTCGGCGAACGACTCGGAGCCGGCTTCCAGATCGTAGAGGGTGCCGGACTGTTCCCGGGTGATCTGCTCTTCGAACAGGGAGGGCATGGTGATGGCGGCGACGCCGGCATCCTCCAGCCGCCTGACCATGTCCAGATCATTGGCCAACGGCGATGCGCCGGCCATGAGCGGATGGGCGAGCTGCAAACCGAGGTAACGGGTCTTCAAGTTCATGAACAACCTCCGGGATATAGATGAGACGAGAATAGATTGATTTTTCCCACCGGGCTACTGAATTAACGGCGCCCCGAACACATCTGCGTTTCCGCAGGGTGTCCGGGGCGCCGCTTCATGGTTCAAGAGCCGGAATGGCCTTTATTTCTTGGCGTCGAGGGCTTCCTCGGCAGCCACGGTGTTGACCGGCATGGTGAGGCGCGCCAGGTTTTCATAGGTGGCGTAGCGGTTGGTCACTTCGCGCTGGGCCATGGCCAGCAGGTGCTTGAAGTGCTCGGGATTCTGCTGCTCCACCATGCGGTAGCGGGTCTCGTTGCGGACGTAGGTGCCCAGGTCGATCTTGGGCGCGGCCGAATCCATCTGCAGCGGGCCTTCGCCCTGCTCGACGCGGCGGGGGTCGTAGCGGAACAGCGGCCAGTGGCCGGAGTCCACCGCCAGCTTCTGCTGGTCGCAGCCCTTGACCAGGTCGTAGCCGTGGGCGATGCAGTGCGAGTAGGCGATGATGATCGACGGTCCGTCGTAGCTTTCGGCTTCCTGGAAGGCCTTGGTCACCTGAACGTCCTTGGCGCCCATGGCCACCTTGGCCACGTAGACATTGCCATAGGCCATGGCGATCATGCTCAGGTCCTTCTTGGGGAGGGACTTGCCGGCCATGGCGAACTTGGCCGAGGCACCGATCGGGGTGGACTTGGAGGCCTGGCCGCCGGTGTTGGAGTAGACTTCGGTGTCCAGCACGAGGATGTTCACGTTGCGGCCGGAGGCCATGACGTGATCGAGGCCGCCGTAGCCGATATCGTAGGCCCAGCCGTCACCACCGACGATCCACACGGACTTCTTCACCAGATAGTCGGCCAGGAGCGAGAGCCGCTTGGCCTGGTCGGTGCCCAATGCCGTAAGCTTCGACTGCAGGATGGCGATCCGCTCGCGCTGGGCCTTGATCCCGGTCTCCGTGGTCTGGTCGGCGCAGAGGATGCCGGCGACCAGTTCTTCGCCCACCTTGTCGGCCAGGGTCTGGAGGATTTCGCTGGCGTGCACCTGGTGCTTGTCCAGGGCCAGGCGGTAGCCCAGGCCGAATTCCGCGTTGTCTTCGAACAGCGAGTTGGCCCACGCGGGACCGCGGCCGTCGGCGTTCTTGGTGTAGGGCGTGGTGGGCAGGTTGCCGCCGTAGATCGAGGAGCAGCCGGTGGCGTTGGCGATCAGGGCGCGGTCGCCGAACATCTGGGTCATCAGCTTGATGTAGGGCGTCTCACCGCAGCCGGCGCAGGCGCCGGAGAACTCGAACAACGGCTCCATGAACTGGGTGCCCTTGATGTCGTTCTTCAGCAGGGTGCGGTCAGGGGCGGGCAGGTTCAGGAAGAACTTGAAGTTCTCCGCCTCGGGGTGGCGCAGGGGCACCTGGTCGGCCATGTCGATGGCCTTGTGCTTGGGGTTGCTCTTGTCCTTGGCAGGGCAGACCGCGACGCAGATGCCGCAGCCTGTGCAGTCCTCGGGGGCCACCTGGATGGTGAATTTCTGGCCCTTGAAATCGGCGCCCTTGTAGTCGACCGACTTGAAGGTCTCGGGGGCGCCGGCCAGCTTGGCGGCGTCGTAGACCTTGGGCCGGATGGCGGCGTGCGGGCAGATCGCGGCGCACTTGTTGCACTGGATGCAGACCGCGCCGTCCCACACGGGGATTTCCAGGGCGATGTTGCGCTTCTCCCACTGGGTGGTGCCGGTGGGCCAGGTGCCGTCCACCGGGAAGGCGGAGGTGGGCAGCAGGTCGCCATTGCCGGCCATCATGATGGCGGTGACGCGCTGGACGAAGTCCGGCGCTTCGGGGGCCACGGTGGGGGGCATCATGCGGGTCGCGGAGACCGCGGCGGGGACCTTCACCTCGACCAAATGGGCCAGGGTGTGGTCGACCGCTTCGAAGTTCTTCTTGACCACGGCCTCGCCCTTCTTGCCGTAGGTCTTCTTGATGAAGTACTTGATCTGGTTGATGGCCTCTTCCCGGGGCAGCACGCCGGAGATGGCGAAGAAGCAGGTCTGCATGATGGTGTTGATGCGCACGCCCATGCCGGTGGCCTTGGCCACTTCGAAGGCGTCGATGATGAAGAATTTCAGTTTCTTGCTGATGATCGACTGCTGTACTTCCTTGGGCAGGGAATCCCACACCTCGTCCTTGCCGAACGGCGAGTTGAGCAGGAAGGTGGCGCCCGGCTCGGCCGAGGCCAGCATGTCGTACTTGTCCAGGAACGAAGTGTTGTGGCAGGCGATGAAGTTCGCCTTCTTGATCAGGTAGGCCGAGCGGATCGGCTTGGGGCCGAAGCGCAGGTGCGAGATGGTGATGGCGCCGGCCTTCTTGGAGTCGTAGACGAAGTAGCCCTGGCCATAGTTGGGGGTGCCTTCGGCGATGATCTTGATGGAGTTCTTGTTGGCGCCGACGGTGCCGTCGGAACCCAGCCCGAAGAAGAGCGCCCGCTTGACCTCGGCGCCTTCGATGTCGAAATCCAGGTCCATGTCCAGCGAGGTCATGGTGACGTCGTCGATGATGCCCACGGTGAAGTGGTTCTTCGGCTTGTCCTTGGCCAGGTTGTCGTAGATGGCCTTGATCATGCTGGGGTTGAATTCCTTGGAGGAGAGGCCGTAGCGGCCGCCGACCACCTTGGGGGCCACGTCGAAGTGGCTGATGCCCTCTTCACTGGCTTCGCGCAGCGCGGTGACCACGTCCAGGTAGAGCGGATCGCCGATGGCGCCGGTCTCCTTGCAGCGGTCCATCACGGCGAGCTTCTTGACGGTCTTGGGCAGGGCGCCCACGAAATCCTTGATGGAGAAGGGCCGGAACAACCGGACCTTGAGCACGCCGATCTTCTCGCCCTTGGCCAGGGCCCATTCCACGTACTCGTGGGCGGTGTCGCCGCCGGAGCCGAGGATGATCATCACCCGCTCGGCGTCGGGCGCGCCGAAGTAGTCGAACAGGTGGTACTGGCGGCCGGTCATCTTGGCGAAGGTGTCCATCTCGCCCTGGACGATGGCGGGGGTAGCGTTGTAGAAGCTGTTGCAGGCCTCACGGGCCTGGAAATACACGTCCGGGTTCTGGGCGCTGCCGCGCAGCACCGGCTTGTCCGGGGTGAGCGCGCGGCTGCGGTAGTCGGCCACCATGGACTCGGTGACCATCTGCCGCAGGTCTTCGTCGTTCAGCATCTCGATCTTGGAAACTTCATGGGAGGTGCGGAAGCCGTCGAAGAAGTGCAGGAACGGCACCCGGGACTTCATGGTGGAAGCCTGGGCGATGAGGGCGAAATCGTGGGCCTGCTGGACCGAATCCGAGCTCAGCATGGCGAAGCCGGTCTGCCGGCAGCCCATGACGTCGGCATGGTCACCGAAGATGGACAGCGCATGGGTGGCGATGGTGCGGGCGGTCACGTGCAGCACGAACGGGATGAGTTCGCCGGCGATCTTGTACATGTTCGGGATGAACAGCAGCAGCCCCTGGGAGGCGGTGAAGGAGGTGGTCAGCGCACCGGCCTGCATGGCGCCGTGGACCGCGCCCGCGGCGCCGCCCTCGGACTGCATCTCGACCACCGCGGGAACGGTGTTCCAGATGTTCTTCTTGCCCTGGGCGCTCCACTCATCGGACCATTCGCCCATGTTGGAAGAAGGGGTGATGGGGTAGATCGCAATCACTTCCGCTGTGCGGTGAGCGACTGATGCCGTTGCCTCGTTACCATCCAAGGTAACCATGCGTCTTGCGGCCATGCCGTGCCTCCTCTAGTCGTGACGGTTGTAAACCGACGAAAACTGTTTGTCCGGTTTTGGGAGAAGCAGGGCTGAAAAGCCTTACATCATTCTGCTTCGCACTTCATGAGTCTATGCCGTGAAATGCTAATTATCAATAGCATTTCAGACCGCTTGACCCTCATTTCAGACCGGTTGGGAAAGGTGTGCCCTAGGTTACAAACCGGTCACATCCATCGCCAAAAAATGACATTAACCATAAATCAGAGCGCGTAATCTGGAGAGACTGGTTGCCCATGGCAGCAATTCCATCCCAACCCCAAGGAGTCATCATGGAATTTAAAGACAGCAGGACCGCCCAGAACCTCCTGAAGGCCTTCGCCGGCGAAAGCCAGGCCCGGAACCGCTACACCTTCGCCGCTGGAATCGCCCGCAAGGAAGGCCTGGAGCATGTGGCGGCGGTGTTCGAGGAGACCGCGGCCAACGAGCAGGTGCACGCCGGCCTGTTCTACAAGGTGCTGGCCAAGCTGGCGCCCAGCGCGCTGGAGATCACCGCGGGCTACCCGGTGGTGGCCGGCGACACCGCCGCCCAGCTGAAGGCCGCCGTGGCCGGGGAGAACGAGGAGTGGTCCGCGCTCTACCCGGAATTCGCCCGGATCGCCCGGGAAGAGGATTTCCCCGAGGCCGCCCGGGTGTTCGAGTGGGTGTCCAAGGTGGAGAAGGAGCACGAGGACCGGTTCCGCCGGCTACTCGACCACGTGGTGAACGGCACGGTGTTCCAGCGCGGCGAAAAGATCTTCTGGCGCTGCCTGGAGTGCGGCCACATCCACGAAGGCGTCTCGGCGCCCAAGGCCTGCCCGGTCTGCCTGAAGCCCCAGGCCTTTTTCGCCCCGGTCGGTGAGAAGTTCTAGAAAGAGCGGTGGGGAGCCTGATCCGGCGGCAATTAGCCCTGCGAAAGCCGCCGGATCCGTGCCACCATGGGATGCAAGGTTCCGTAGCCCCGGACTCCCGTTGACATAGAGGCTCCCATGCTCACCTTGCCCTTGACCCAAGCACTCACCTTCGACGACGTGCTGCTGGTGCCCGGTTCTTCGGACGTCCACCCCAAGGATGTCGATCTGGGCACGCAGCTTACCGCGGAGATCCGGCTCGGGGTTCCCCTCCTGTCCGCGGCCATGGACACGGTCACCGAAGGCCGGCTGGCCATCGCCCTGGCCCAGCAGGGCGGCATGGGCATCATCCACAAGAACCTGCCCATCGAGCGCCAGGCCGATGAAGTGGACAAGGTGAAACGCAGTGAAAGCGGCATGATCACCGATCCCATCGTGATCCGGCCGGATGCCCCAATCCGGGAAGCGGAAGCCATGATGGCCAAGTACCGCATCTCCGGCGTGCCGGTGGTGGAGAACGGCAAGCTGGTGGGCATCCTCACCAACCGCGATCTGCGGTTCGAGACCCGCTGGGACCTGCCCGTACGGGAAGTGATGACCTGCAAGAACCTGGTGACGGTGCCGGTGGGCACCACGCTGCAGGAGGCCCGGGCCATCCTGCAGAAGCACCGCATCGAGAAGCTGCTGGTGGTGGATGATCTGGGCGCGCTGCGCGGGCTGATCACGGTCAAGGACATCCAGAAATCCACCGAGTACCCCTTCTCGTGCAAGGACTCCCAGGGCCGCCTGCGGGTGGGCGCCGCCCTGGGGGTGAGCGCCGATCTGCTGGAGCGGGCCCAGGCCATGGTGGCCGCCCGGGTGGACATGCTCTGCCTGGACAGCAGCCACGGCCACAGCCGGGGCGTGCTGGACGCCCTGCGCAAGCTGCGGGCGGCCTTCCCTGACATGGCGATCATCGCCGGCAACGTGGCCACCTACCAGGGCGCCAAGGACCTCTGCCAGGCCGGCGCCTCGGCCGTGAAAGTGGGCATCGGGCCCGGCTCCATCTGCACCACCCGGATCGTCACCGGGGCCGGCATGCCCCAGATCACCGCCATCCTGGAGGCCTCCCGCGCCTGCCGGGAGCACAAGGTGGCCTGCATCGCCGACGGCGGCATCAAGTTCTCCGGGGACATCGCCAAGGCCATCGCCGCCGGTGCCGACTGCGTGATGATCGGCGGGCTGTTCGCCGGCACCGAGGAGGCCCCGGGCGAGACCATCTTCTATTCCGGCCGGACCTTCAAGTCCTACCGGGGCATGGGCAGCATGGGCGCCATGAAGGACGGTTCCAAGGACCGCTACTTCCAGGAAGGCAAGGACAGCAGCAAGCTGGTGCCGGAAGGCATCGAAGGCCAGGTGCCCTACAAGGGCCGGATGGCCGACCTGGTGACCCAGCTCATGGGCGGCCTGCGCGCCGGCATGGGCCTGGTGGGCGGCCGGGACATCAAGGACTTCCAGGACAAGGCCAGCTTTGTCCAGATCAGCGCCGCCGGCCTGCGGGAAAGCCACGCGCACGACGTGATGATCACCAAGGAAGCACCCAACTACCGGATCGATTAAGAGCCTGTGCCTACCGGGACAGGCTCTAAGCGTCGAGATCCAGTTCCAGGGGTTCGGCCGGGACCTGGGCCGTGGGCTCGGTGATAGCGGTAATGGAATCGATAGGCATGCGGCGCCACCCTTCGTCTGGTTTATCGGCAGAAGGCACGGCTGGCGAAAGCGCTTGATTAAAAATTTCCCTTATTTATAGTAATAATACTTTTAAAAAATCGATGCGGCATCAGCTCAAGAAATCAAAGAAATTGCCGCCGTTGGTCATGGCCGGAACCTGGGACTGGGCCCTTCCAGGGGTTCCATTCTGCGGGTTGCTGGAGGTGTTGGCGGCCATGGCGGAGGCGGCCAGCACGCCGCCGACGGCCGGGATGGCGTTCTGGATCGCCAGGTAGGCGGACATGGCCCGGTCCGGCAGCCCCATGGCACCGGCCCCCATGTACTTGGCGGTGGCATCGGTGGCGACGCTGGCCGACCCCTGGCTCACCGCGCCCGAGGCGTTGGCGGCATAGAAGGCGTTGGTGGCAGCGTTGCTGGCGGCGGCGGCGGCGATGGCGGCGGCGCGCGCATCGTCGGCCAGCTGGCTGGCCTGGGTGGCATTGGCCGTGGCGGCGGCCACGTCCCGATCGGCGTTGGTGACGGCATCCGGGGCGGCCTCAGCCTCGCTGTCGCCCTGGGACGTCTGGACGAGCCCGAGGGGGGAGGTGGAAGCGGCCATGACATCCGTGCCATCCAGGATCGTGGCGGCCGGGCCGCTCAGGGAAAGCAGGTAGGCGGACGCCCGGAAACCGGGCTGGGTCAGCGGGGACGATGAACCCACAAAGCTGCCCAGCGGGGCGACCTTGCCCTGCGCCTGGGCGCTGACTGCTTGAAGGGGCATCTTGCAACTCCCTGTTATTTAATTATCGGCAACCGGGGGAACAAGCAAGGCCTAGGCCGAAATTTTTACCTTTTGCAGTATGGCCTGATCGGATAAAAAACAGTTGCCCTAGCCCACCAGCCGCTCGCGCCGGGCCCGCAGGATGCGGTCGCGCAGGGCCGCGGCCTTCTCGAACTCCATCTTGCCGGCCCAGGCGCGCATTTCCGCCTCCAGCTTGGCGATCTCCCGCTCGAAGGCCTTGTCCTCCAGGTACAGCAGCGGTTCCTCGGCGGCCCGGTCCTCCCGGGGCACGTTGATGAATTCCCGGGCCAGCGCCGCGCCCATGACGTCATCCAATTGACGCTTCACGGTTTCCGGGGTGATGCCGAAGGTCTCGTTGTGTTCCAGCTGCTTGCCCCGGCGCCGCTCGGTTTCGAAGATGGCCTGGCGCATGGAATCGGTCATCCGGTCGGCGTACAGGATGGCCTTGCCGTTCAGGTGGCGGGCGGCCCGGCCGATGGTCTGGATCAGGCTCCGGAAGCTGCGCAGGTAGCCTTCCTTGTCCGCGTCCAGGATCGCCACCAGGCTCACCTCCGGCAGGTCCAGGCCCTCGCGCAGCAGGTTGATGCCCACCAGCACGTCGAACACGCCCCGGCGCAGGTTGGTGAGCAGTTCCACCCGCTCCAGGGTGTCGATCTCGCTGTGCAGGTACTCGGCCTTGATGCCCAGTTCCTGGTAGTAGGCGGTGAGCTGCTCGGCCAGCTTCTTGGTCAGCACCGTGACCAGCACCCGCTCGTCCCGGGCGGTCACCTGGCGGATCTCCTCCAGCAGATCGTCCACCTGGGTACCCACCGGGCGCACCTCCACCCTGGGATCCACCAGCCCGGTGGGCCGCACCACCTGCTCCACCACCACCCCGCCCGACTGGCGCAGCTCATAGTCGCCCGGGGTGGCGCTGACGAACACCAGCTGGTTCACCCGCGCTTCGAACTCCTCGAAGCGGAGGGGCCGGTTGTCCAGCGCCGCCGGCAACCGGAAGCCGTAGTCCACCAGGGTCTGCTTGCGCGATCGGTCGCCCAGGTACATGCCGCGCAGCTGGCCGGTGGCCACGTGGCTTTCATCCATGAACATGATGAAATCCTCTGGAAAGTAATCCAGCAGGGTGTGGGGCGGTTCGCCCGGCTTGCGCCCGTCCAGGAAGCGGGAATAGTTCTCGATCCCCGAGCAGTAGCCCATCTCCTTCATCATCTCGATGTCGTAGATGGTGCGCTGGTGCAGCCGCTGCAGCTCGACGATGCGCCCCTGGGAGCGCAGGTCCTCCTCGCGCGCCTCCAGCTCCACCTTGATCTCCCGGATGGCCGACTTGAGCCGGTCCTCGGGGGTCACATAGTGGCTCTTGGGCCAGATGACCAGCTCCTCGACCTTTTCCAGCACCACCCCGCGCAGCGGGTCGATCCGGGAAAGGCGTTCGATCTCGTCGCCCCACAGTTCGATCCGGTAGGCCACGTCCTCGTAGGCCGGATAGACCTCCACCACGTCGCCCCGGACCCGGAACACCCCGGGCTCGAAGGCGATCTGGTTGCGGGCGTACTGGATGGCCACCAGATCCCGCAGGAGCATGGCCCGGTCCCGGGTGTCGCCCACCTTCAGCTGGACCGACAGGTTCAGGTAGCTGCTGGGATCGCCCAGACCGTAGACGCAGGAGACCGAGGCCACCACGATGGTGTCGCGCCGCTCCAGCAGGCTGCGGGTGGCGGACAGCCGGAGCTTCTCCAGCTCCTCGTTGATCTTGGCGTCCTTGTCGATGAACAGGTCCCGCTCCGGCACATAGGCCTCGGGCTGGTAGTAGTCGTAATAGCTGACGAAGTACTCCACGGCGTTCTCGGGGAAGAACTGCTTGAACTCCGTGAACAGCTGGGCCGCCAGGGTCTTGTTCGGCGCGAAGATCAGCGCCGGCCGCCCCAGCCGGGCGATGGCCGAGGCCATGGTGAAGGTCTTGCCGCTGCCGGTGACCCCCAGCAGGGTCTGGAACCGGTCCCCGGCCTCGAAGCCCCGGACCAGCTGCTCGATGGCCTCCGGCTGGTCGCCGGCGGCTTGGTACGGGGCCTGGAGTTTGAAGGAACGGGGGGTGGCCATAGACTTCGAGTCTACCTGCCACCCCCCGGGCGAACCATCGGCGAAATTAAACCTTGCGCAGCACCAGGCAGCCGTTGGTGCCGCCGAAGCCGAAGTTGTTGTTGAGGGTGTACTCGCCGTCGAAGGTCCCGGCGACGTTCGCGGTCACGTCCAGGTCGCAGGCGGGATCCTGGTCGACCACGTTGATGGTGGGCGGGATCCTGCCGTCCCGGGCGACCAGGGCGGAGACGATCGTCTCGAGGCCCCCGGCGGCACCCAGCAGGTGGCCGGTCATGGACTTGGTGGAACTCACCTTGAGCCGCTTGGCGTAGGCGCCGAACACGCGGTTCAGCGCGGTGCATTCGATGCGGTCCCCGGCGGGGGTGGAGGTGCCGTGGGTGTTGACGTAGCCGATCTGCTCGGGGACGATACCGGCATCCTTGATGGCGGCGTTCATGACCCGCATGGGCCCGTCGCCGTCCTCGCTGGGGCTGGTGATGTGGTGCGCGTCGCCGCTCATCCCGTAACCGGCGATCTCAGCATAGATCTTGGCGCCACGCGCCTTGGCCATCTCGTATTCTTCCAGGACGACCAGCCCGGCGCCTTCGCCCATGACGAAGCCGTCCCGGCCCTTGTCGAACGGCCGGCTGGCCTCGGTGGGGGCGTCGTTGCGGGTGGACAGGGCGCGCATGGCGGCGAAGCCGCCGACGCCCAGCGGGTTGATCACCGAATCGCTGCCTCCGGCCAGCATCCGGTCCGCGTAGCCGAACATGATCTGCCGGGCCGCGTCGCCGATGGCGTGGGTGCCGGTGGCGCAGGCCGTGGCCACCGCGGAATTGGGTCCCTGCAGGCCGTACTTGATGCTGACGAACCCGCCGGCCAGATTGATGATGAGGCTGGGAATGAAGAACGGGCTGGTGCGGCGCGGGCCGCGGTAGCCGTTGGATTCCTCGAAGATGGTGGAGAGGCCGCCGATGCCCGAACCGATGCCGACGCCGAACATTTCCCGCTCGGCCTTGGACAGGTCCAGCGCCGCCAGGCCGGAATCGTTCATGGCCTCCGTGGCCGCGGCCATGGCGTACTGGATGAAGATGTCCATCTTCTTCTGGTCTTTCTTGTCGATGCAGAGATCCGGGTTGAAGCCCTTGACCTGGCCGGCGATCTTGCACGAGAAATCGGTGGTGTCGAACTTGGTGATCAGGCCGATGCCGCTCCTGCCGGCCAGCAGGTTGTCCCAGGTCTCGGCGACGGACAGCCCGCAAGGATTGACCGTCCCCATCCCGGTGATGACAACGCGTCGGCGCTGGATTGTGGTCATGACGTCACCTCGAAACATGGAAAGGATGCCACAAGAACCGAGCTGTGAAGGTCACATATGGCGGCCTCTCCACAGCAAGAACTTGAGGGACCGGGGCTGGGCCCCGGACAAGAATGACTAACGGCAATCGCCGCAGAGGGTTCGACCCTGCGGCGATGGAATCGTTTCGCTTGCCGCGTCAAGCCTTGGCATTCTTCTCGATGTAGGAGATGGCATCACCCACCGTGCGGATCTTCTCCTGCTCGCTCTCGGGAATCTCAATCCCGAACGCCTCTTCGATGGCCATGATGATCTCAACGGTATCGAGGCTGTCCGCCCCCAGGTCGTCAACGAAGTGGCTGTTTTCTGAGATTGAATCCTCAGGTTTGGCAAGTTGTTCGGCAATGATCGCAATTACCTTTTTGCGGATTTCAGCCATGATCTCTCCTTAGAACCCGGAGAGGCTATCACGCCGAGAGCCGGATGCCAAGCGGCTATACTGGAAGTCATGCCTAAAAAGCCCGAATTTCCCGCGCCGGCAGGCGGCTGGCCCCTGGGATGGGGTGCCTCGCTGCGCGAATTCGAGGTATTTCTGGCGGTGGAGCGGGGCCTTTCAGCCAACACGGTATCCGGCTACCTCTCGGACCTGCGGCTGCTGGTCCTGTGGGCCTGCGAGCGGGAACTCGCCCCTTCCGACCTGGACCGGGACCGGGTGACCGGCTTCCTGGTCTCCCAGCAGGGCTCCGGCAAGGCCGCCCGCAGCGTGGCCCGGCTCGCCTCGGCGCTGCGCCAGTTGCTGGGCTTCCTGCGCATGGAGGGCGAGGGCGCCGCCGGTCCCGAAGCCGTGGTGCGTCCGCCCCGGCCGCCGCGCATCCTGCCCAGGACGCTGACGGAATCCCAAGTGGAGGCCCTGCTGGCCGCCCCCGACCTGAACACCCCCCTGGGGGTGCGCGACCGGGCCTGGATCGAACTGCTCTATGCCTCCGGCCTCCGGGTTTCCGAACTGGCCGGGCTTTCAGCCCGGACGGTCTATCTCGATGAAGGATTTCTAAAAATTTTGGGCAAGGGCCGCAAGGAGCGGCTGATCCCCTTCGGCCAAAGCGCCGAGCATTGGATGCGCGCCTGGATCGTCCTGCGCCCCGGCTTTCACCCCAGGGAGGACACCCTGTTCGTCGGCCGGCTCGGCGAAACCCTCTCGCGCCAGCACCTATGGCGCATGCTGAAGGCCTACGCCCGGAGCGCCGGCATCAGCCCGGCCGAGGTGAGCCCCCACGTGCTGCGTCACGCCTTCGCCACTCACCTGCTGGACCACGGCGCCGATCTGCGGGCGGTCCAGGCCATGCTCGGCCACGCCGACATCTCCACCACCCAGATCTACACCCACGTGCACCAGGCCCGCCTGCGCGTGCTGTACGACCGCCTCCACCCCCGCTCCGGGGAAAAATAAGCCGCGCCCGCTCCAGCGGTGGACGTTGCTACCGCTTGAGGCCATGATGGGATTTGGAGAATCACGCGATGGCCCCTCGCAAAACCGCCACACCTAAATCCGAACCCACGCCCGAACCCTTGAAGGAACCCAAAGCCCCCGTACGGCCTCGGACCAAGAAAGCAGCGAAGGAACCTCTTGCCGCCGCCCCGGTGGCTGAGCCCGAGGCCCCGGCGGCAAAGACGCGCAAGCCCAGGACCGCGCCGGTCAAGGCCCGCAAGCAGCCTGCCAGCGCCGAGGCGGCGCTGCCCGTACCGGAGGTTGCGCCGGCCGTTGCCGAGGTCGCGCTGCCCGTTCCCGAGGCCGTGCCGGTGGATGCGGCCCCAGTGCAGCCCGCCGTCGATCCCGCCAGCCTGGTCACCGATCAGGCCCGGGCCGTGCTGCTGGCCATCCAGGAGGGCCGGGCGGTGGAGCTGCTGTTCGTCGATGCCGAGAACAACCCCCCGCGCACCTTCGAGCCGCGCCAGCTGATCTTTGACACCTTCGCCAAGGGCTGGTACGTCTGGGGCTGGGATCGCCGCTACAACGCCGAGCGGCACCACCTGCTCAGCCTGATCGCCCAGGTCAACCCGGTCGAAGGCATGGGCCGGGCGGCCCAGGGCCCCTACAAGGAAGGCACGGCCGCCAACCTCATCGGCGGCTGGCTGGGCGGCGAGCCCATCCGCGTCAAGGCGGTGCTGCTCAAGCAGTGGATCTTCGCCGTGCGCCAGGCCCCGGCGCCCTTCCCGGAATTCGCCATCGAGGACCTGGAAGAGGGCAAGGCCCAGGTCTCCTTCACCGCCACCGACCTCCGGGCCATCACCCGCTGGGTCATGCAGTTCGGCGACGGCATCCAGATCCTGGAGCCCCAGCGCCTGCTGGACCGCATCAAGCAGGTGGGCCTGGCCTGGGGCGGCAAGCCCGCCGCGCAAGCGCCGCCCGCGCCCGCCCAGCCCAAGCCGCAGCCCCGCCAGGAGCCCCGGGAGCAACGCTCCGAGCACAAGGAGCACCGGCAGGAGCACCGCTTCGAAGGCAAGCCCGAGGCGGCCCCGGAACGCGCCGAGCGCAAGGCCCCGGAGCAGCCCAGGCACGCCCGGGAAAGCCACGAGGCGCCCAAGCCGTCCAAGCCCGGCAAGATCGAGATCCGCATCGACCGCCTCTAGCAACTACAGGTGGGGCACGCCGCCGCGGTGGGCCCCGCCCGCCTGGGACCATTCCGTGGCCGCGTTCTGGAGCATCTGCCCGTTCCCGGGCCTGGTGAGCCAGTAGCTGGCGAAGGCCTTGCCCAGGCGCTGCCCCGCCGTGTCATCGCTGGGCCAGTGCAGGCCGGCCATGACCCGGTCGTCGCCGATGAGCTTGCCTGCCCGGGCGAACCCGCCCTGGTCGGCGGGGTCCAGCAGGGTGAGCAGATCGGCGAACAGGATGCCCAGGGCGGCGTGCTTGCTGGGGAAGGAGGGGCTGCCGTCCTGGGCCAGGGCGGGGATGAGCGTGGGGTCGATCACGTAGGGCCGCGGCCGGTTGAAGCTGTTCTTCAGGTTCGCGACGATGGGCTTCAGATCCTCTTTGGCCTGCTTGAGCAGGGCCGCAGTGGCGGGAAAGTTCGAGGCGTCCATCCCGGAGCCCAGGGCGGTGAGGAACAAGGCCAGGTCCGGGTGGGTCTCCACCCAGGCGCGGGCCACGTCCGCCTGGGTGCGGGTGTTCTGCAGCCAATGCATGGTGGTCAGTTCTGCCTTGGACTGCGGCGAACCGAGGGCGGGATAGGTGCCGGCGATGGCCACCCAGTCCGGCTCCGCGGCCGCAGCGAAGGCCTGGGCCGCGGCAAGGAGGGACGGCTGGGCCCAGGCCAGGGACAGGGTGAGCAGGCAGATCAGGGGTGAACGCGGCATGGCAACCTCCAGAAACAGGGGGTGAGTTTCCCACGGTGCCGCTGGGAATGCCGGCTAATTTTTGTTATTAAAGATACTTATGATTAATTTCAGCGATACCTAATGATCATGGCTCGATAACATGTGCATCTTTACCATGCATAATACATATTTCATAACAGCCGGAACATCGCCCGCCCTGGCCGCACTGGTAAGGCACCGGGAGGCCTTGACATGACCGTGGACCCAACCCTGCCAAGCCGTCTCATCGATCAGGAAGCCCGTTACGGGGCAGCTAATTACCATTCATCCGATATGGTCTGCACCCGGGCCGATGGCGCCTATGTATGGGATGTCCAAGGCAGCCGCTACATGGACTTCCATGCCGGCTGCGGCGCGGTGGCCCAGGGGCATAACCACACCCGCATCGCCGCCGCCATGGTGGAGCAATGCCTCCGGCTCTGCCTCACGTCCCGGGCCTACCGCAATGACCGCCTGCCCCCGCTGCTGGAAAAGCTCTGCACCCTCACTGGCTTTTCGCAGGCCCTGCTCATGAACAGCGGCTCCGAGGCGGTGGAGACCGCCATCAAGGCCGTGCGCCGGTGGGGCTACCGGCACAAGAGGATCCGTCCCGGCCGGGCCGAGATCATCGCCTTCAGCGGCAACTTCCATGGCCGCACCACCACCCTCGTCAGCCTGAGCGACACCCCTGAAGCCACCGAGGGGTTCGGCCCATTCACCCCGGGCTTCCGCATCGTGCCGTACGGCAGCCTGGCCGCGGTCAAGGCGGCGGCCGGGCCCGACACCTGCGGCGTCCTGGTGGAGCCGGTGCAGGGCGAGGCGGGGGTGATCGTGCCGCCGAAGGGCTTCCTGCGCGGGCTGCGGAAATTCTGCGACAGCCAGCGGATCATGCTCATCGCCGACGAGATCCAGTCCGGCCTGGGGCGCACCGGCAAGCTGTTCGCCTTCGAGCATGAAGGCATCCGGCCGGATGGGGTCGCCATCGGCAAGGCCCTTTCGGGCGGGTTCTACCCGGTGAGCGCGCTGCTCGGCTCCCAGGAGCTGATGAGCGTGTTCACCCCGGGCAGCCACGGTTCCACCTTCGGCGGCAATCCCCTGGCCTGCGCCGTCGCCTCCGCGGCCCTGGACGTGCTCGTTGAGGAAAAGCTGGTGGACCGCGCGGCGGAGCTGGGCGCCTACCTGCTGGAGCAATTGCGCGCCATGGACGGCAACCGGGTGAAGGAGATCCGCGGCATCGGGCTGTGGGCGGGGATCGAGCTGCGGCCGGAGCAGGGCGGCGCCCGCGCGGCCTGCGAAGCCCTGCGCCAGGAGGGCCTGCTCTGCCAGGAAACGCGCGAGCACACCATCCGCCTGGCGCCGCCCCTGGTCATCACCCGGGAGCAGCTGGACTGGGCCTTGGCCAGATTGAAACTGGTACTGGATTAGAACCGGATGCCCGCGTACAGGGCGGCGGAGGCCCGGGGAGCCAAGGACCTGAGGTTGCGGTCATCGAAGTTGCTGAGGTCCGGCGTGCTGATCTGGGAGGTCCGCAGCAGCGCGTAGCTGCCTTCCAGCCCGACGTAGGGATGCTTCTCCGCGCCGATGCTGGTGAAGGTGTAGTCGAAGCTGCCGCGCACCCAGGGCCGCAGGTAGGTGTTGCCCTGGTTCAGGTAGAACACGGTGCCGTTGTAGTTCGCCTGGCCGCTTATCCTCAGGTGTTCGCCCCTGCCCTCCAGGTGGGCGCCCCAGGTCAAGCTGTCGCCGATCTTGCCCATGTAGGCCCCGCCCAGTGACCAGTAGCTGTCACTGACCTTGACCCCGGTCATGTCAAGGGTGTAGACGGGGGCGATATTGCCGTTGTAGGTGAAATAGGAAGCGGCATCGAACATCCCGCCGATCTCGTAGTACCAGCCGGGGTGAGATGCCAGCTCGCCCAGGAAGCGGATGCCCCCCCCGATCTGCCGCTTGGGCTGGTCCTTCACGTCGGGGCTGTCGCCGCCCGGTTGGGCCACCGTGATCTGGGTGGGACGGCTCAATTCGGCAAACACCTGAATCCGCCCATCCAGTTTGGGAGCGTCCTGGGCTCCGAGGGCGCCCGCGGCAAGGACCATGATCAGGATGCTGGATGTTTTCACGAATCCTCCTTGTGACGAGGGTGCTGGAATGGCATGGGGTTCTCAGGGTTCGACGTAGGTCGCGGGGCCATTCACCACGACGATATCCCAGGGATATTTGGTGGAGATCCCGTGGGCGAAGCCCACATCGTTGCTGTTGCCGCCCACGATCGAGATCTCCCCCGTGACGGTCTTGATGCCGTCGATCCAGTCGGGGCGGTTGAGGGCGCGTGAGCCCGCGGGAGCGTTGTTGCTGAGCACCGACTTCAGGGCGAATACCGTGATCGTGGCCGAATTGCCCACGGCGGGGCGGAGCTCCAGCGGCACATCGAACCAGCAGTAGCCGGGAGCCACCGTGTCCGGTGTCGGCAGGGTCTGCAGGGTGGACTTGCCGGAGGGGAGGAAGGTGCGGGCGTCGGTGAGGATCGGCGAGGTGGCCGACTGGGTCTGGGTGCCGGGATTGAGCGGGTCCGGAGCCGGGAAATTGCCCGGCAGCATGAAGTCGAAAGTGCCGCCGGTCGGGATGGCGTTGGTGGCGCCGGTGGTGATTTCGATCACCCAGAAGTCCGGCGCGACCGTCATCGGCGGGGTCTCGGTATCCACGGTCGGATTGTACCAGAGGACCCGGTAGCCCCCGCTCGAAGCCCCGGACAGGGAGCCGTCCGCATTGCGGCCGCGCTTGTCCACCGCCGTGTCCTGGGGCGGCACGAAGCCGATGGCCGAGGTGGCGTCCGTCGGCAGGGCGTTGGGGAAGGCTGTCGGCGGCTGCATGGTGCCATCGACCGACAGCCAGGTGCGGCTGATCACCGCCCCGAGTTCGGCGTTGTAGGAAGGCGTGAAGGCCGTCCAATAGAAGCGGCCGACCCCCGTTTCGGCCGGGGTCGCATCGTTCAGGCCCACGGGCGTGGTTGCGGGATTGAATTTGCCGCCCCCCGACGCGGTCAGGTTGAAATAGCTGTTGTCCGGAAGAATGGCGGGTAAAGGGTTGGGCGTAGAAGTCACGTATTGGGGCCAGGCAGTCGGCTCGGAGAACCGGAAGAACGGATAGGCGCTGAGATTGCCTTGCAACGTAGACGTAAAGTTGAGCTGGGCGCTGTTCAACACCAGCGGCCTGACCCAGACCGAAGACCAGAGGTATTCGGAATAGGAGAAAACGCTCCGGGTCGTGTCGAAATTCCTGGTGACGAAGGGCGAGGCAAGCGGGGTCCGATTGACGTCGGTGGGCTGGTAAGGGATCGCAATGCCCGTCAGGCCGCCGCTCAGGGCAGTGCTGCCGAGAGGCTGGTAGAGCATGTTCTCGAAAAAGGCCGGCACGCCAATGGCTACATGCGTGGGGTTCAAGGGGCTGACGCACGACGGGGTATTCCAACCCGCCGCGTTCAGGTCGAAGGGATCGATCGGATCCGACGGCGCCCGGAACGCCTGCAACTTGTAGACCATGAAGCTGGTGCTTGGCTGGGTGTTGGAATTGGCATAGGTCGGGTAGTTCACATTGAAGCCCATGTCGCCGGGTTTGCCCTCCACGGTTGAATGGGTATCCCCCGAACTCCCCCCATCGACGAAGAAGCTGTCCACGGTCAGGGGCACGATGGGCCACTCGGCGATCTGGTAGGCGGAAACGGAGCTGAATCCGTAGATGGTATTGGAATCCTGCTCCCACTGGATCGGCGTGGCGGCCGTGAGGGGCACCGAAAGCCGGTCCACCCATTTGGAATTCACGGGCGAAGCGCCAATGACCATGTCCAGCACCGGATAAGCAGAGTTGTCGAAGACTTCCCCGGCCAGGAACCTGGCCTGGGGACTGCCGCCCTCGGGTGTGAAGCCCTCGGCCGTGACCACCTGCAGGGTCGGCTGCCACCACGGGGAGGCCGTGGCAGTGGGATACGCGAACCCGAACCCTTCGCTGCCGGCAGGAAGCGGACTGCTGGTCACCAGGCTGGGATCCGAGTAGACGCCGGTGGGCGCGTTGGGGACCCGCATCAGGTAGTTGTGGCTGTCAGTGGTCGTGGAGGGGATCTGGACATAGAAGGGGAGGTCGGACCGGACCGGGATATCGATGGTGGCGCTGTTGCCCGATTGCACGGTCCAGGTGCTGGTGGTGCCGTCCTGGTAGATCTGGACGGTGGCGCCCAGGCCGTCCGACTGGCTCTGCACCTGGTTCAGGACCGTCACGCCGTTGTTGTCGCTCTTCTGCCGGTACAGGAAGCCCAGCGTGAAGGCCTGGGTGTGGGTGCCATCGACGATGACCCATTTCTCGAACTGATTGACGTTGGCACCGGTGGCGGCGGAAGAGTTGCGGCCGAAGGCATCGGTGACGGTGAAGGTCACCAGGCAGGGCGTGAGTTGGCCTTCGACGCCGTCGAAGAAGACCTGCCCGGGATCGGCCAGGCTGCTGGAGGAGGGGCTCCCGTTGGGGAAGGTCCAGGTGTACCCCAGGCCGGGATCCTGGCTGCCGGGCAGGGTGCCGGTGCCACTGAAGTTCAGCTGGCCGTGGATGGGAATCACCACGATTTCGGGAGTGGTGCTGCTTGGCGCCGGGACGCCGGCCGGCAGGGGGTTGGGCAGGGTGCCGCTGGCCTGTGGGGAGAGGATCGTGGCCGTAGGATAGGCATTGAAGGTGACGTCGAAGACGGTGGTCTGGAACGGCAGCGGGTTCGGGGTGCGGCCATCGTTGGCGGTGACCGTGACCGTGGCGATGCGGCTGGTGCTGGTGAACGAATCCGGGAAGGCGTGGGTCAGGGAGACGGGGACGCCCTGGATGGTGTTCGCAGCGCCTGTATTGCCGGTGCTGTCGGCGGTGCCGTCGCCCCAGCTCACGTCATAGCTGACCACATCCCCATCCTGGTCGGTGAGGGTGAAGGTCAGGGTCACCGGTTTGGAGGTGAAGGCGTTGGTGGGGGTGCTCGCGGGCTGGGTGATGAGCACGGTGGGCGGATGGTTCACCCCGGTGGATGCGATGGTGATCACCGGGAAGGTGGCCCGGGCGCTGTTGTTGCCCAGGCTGTCGGTGACCGTGACGGTCGGCGTGGCGGTGCGGCTGCCGGTGGACGAGTTGGCGTAGAAGGTCACGGGAACGCTGAAGGTGCTGCCGCTTTGGGTGATGGTGCCAACCAGGGGCTGGGTATAGCCGGTTCCGGAGGTGTCGCCGACCGTGAACGCCACGTTGGCGGGCCCGATCGTGGCCCCGGTGGCGGTGGTGGTGGCGGTGAACTGGAAGGTGAACTGGACCGCCCCGGGGATCTGCACCTGGAGGGTGGTCGGGCCGGAGGGAACCGTAGGCAGGACGGTCACCGGCGTGGGGGCGCTCACCACGGTTTCGGAAAGGCTCGCGGTGGTCCCGGCCAGGCCCTGGTCGTCCTTGGCCGTCACCAGGACGTTGAAGCCGCCCGCGGTCTGGAAGTCGTGCTGGATGCTGCAGGCGCTGTTGACCGCCGAAACGGTGATGTTCCCGGTGCCGTCACCGAAATTCCAGACGAAGCTGGCGATGCTCCGGCCGATCGTCGAGTCCACCGCGGAGGCGCTGAAGGTATACGGCTTGTACTCGCTCAACTGCGCATCGTTCGGCGTCACCCCGGTGATCGAGGTGACGGGCGCGGCGCCGGATGACTGGAGGTTGCTGGTGGAGGAACCACCGCCCCCGCAGCCCGCAAGCGCCCCAAGGATGGCGAAAGGCATGAAAACCCGGGTGATGAACGTCCGTAGCCGCATTTTGGCACCTGCAGAATGGGATCTCATTTCACGCATCAAATAGGTAGAGGTTTACTGTAGATTGATGGTTTCTTGACCGCAATCCTAACACGTCCATCTGATTCTTCTAGAATCAATCCCTTTATCAGCCCTGGACCCAGCGGGCCTCCAGGCCCAGGAGCCGGTCCACCGCCGCCCGCCCCCGGGTGCCGGGGTCCACGGTGAATTCATTTACCCAGGCGCGCACATAGCGGCCCACCATACCGGTGTCCATGCCCCGGCCGAACGACTGGGCGTAGGCCACGCTTTCGTCGTGCCGGACCATGGCCAGCTCCACGCTGCGCCGCATCAGGCCGGCGAACCGGTCCTTCACCACCTGGGGCAGGCTCCGGCGGATGGCGTTGCCGCCCATGGGCAGGGGCAGGTCGCAATCGGCCTTCCACCAGGCCCCCAGGTCCTGGACCAGGTGCAGCCCCTGCTCCCGGTACATGAGCTGGCTTTCATGGATGAGCAGCCCGGCCTGGTAGCGCCCGTCCAGCACCGCCGGCATGATCTGGTCGAAGGGCAGCAGTTCGACCCGCAGGTCCGGCTGCCACTTGCGCATGGCCAGGTAGGCGCTGGTGCGCAGGCCCGGAATGGCCACGGTGACGGTCCGGAGCTGCTCGGCGGTCATGGCCGTGCGGGCCACCACCAGGGGCCCGGTGCCCTCCTGGATGCTGGAGCCTGCAGTAAGAAGTTCATATTTATCCATCAGTTCCGGATAGGCGCCGAAACTGATCGCGGTGACCTCGTAACGGTTGTCCAGAGCCTCGGTGTTAAGGGTTTCAATATCCTTGCGAACGAACCGGAAAGCAAATCCCTCCGGATCAAGCCAGCCCAGGGCCAGGGGCGCCATCATATATGCGTCATCGGAATCAGGACTGTGGGCGATGGTAAAGGGCATCAGTGGCCTCCAGCGGGTGAAACATTTTCCCGGAGGGAGCGTTTCTCCTTCACCCGCTCGACGGCCTTCGCCGCCAGCGCGTACCCCGGGTTTTCGCGCAGTGCGCTCTGGAAGTGCTCCAGAGCCTGGTCCAGATGATCCTGGGCCTCGAACGCGCGCCCCAGGTTGAAGTGGGGATAGCAGTAGCTTTCATAGCGCTTGGCCTTGAGAGCCATGCGCAGCCATGGTATCGCGTCTTCATACTGCCCCATCTCCAGATAGTAGGCCCCGATGTCGTTGTACGGGGCGCCGAATTCGGGATCCAGGTCGATGGCCCGGTGGCAGTCGGCGATGGCCGCGGCGAAATCCTTGTGGTAGGAGCGGGCCCAGCCGCGGTAGGTATAGGCTTCCGGAGTGCCGTGCAGCTCCAGCGACTTGGTGTACAGCTCGATGGCCCTCTCGATCTCGCCGCGCATGTGGTGCTGGTAAGCCTTCCCCACCATCTCCATCGCCTCTTGTTTTTTCTCTTGGTCGCTCATGCTCGCCTCGGCGGCTACATCATAGAACGGATTTCAAGTCACGGGCGGCTTTGCCGACCGGGGCCGTGGCGCCGGGGGCGGATGGTTGTATCCTCATTACCATGGCCAACGATTCACCCGGAACCTACTGCCAGAATTGCTTCACCTGGAATCCGGGTGAACGGGAGATTTGTCGCAAATGCGGCACCCGGCTGCTGATCGTAGCCGGCGACCAGACCTGGGAAGAGGAAGAGCCGATCGAGGCCGATGACGATCTGGATGAGCACCTCCTGGAACGCATCACCGGCCTGGAGGAGACCCTCCGGCGGGTGGAGACCTACCTGGAGACGGTGTCGGACCAGCTGGGCCGGCTGGAGCGCTCGGAGGTCATGCTGCGCAACGGGCTCATGTCCCTGGTGCAGGAGATGGAGCAGAAGGGCCAACTGGACGGCCAGGCCTTCTCCTCCCGCTGGGAGCAGCTGGTGGAGGAGAACCTGCAGCTGATCAGCGCCCGGGAGATGTTCACCCGCTACCGGGCCCGCATCCTGCCCATCGCCAAGCCCAAGGCGGTCTCCCAGCTGCGCCGGGCCCTGCTGGAGACCTCCGCCCTGCTGGACAATGGCCTGCTGCCCGAAGCCGCCACCCGGCTGGGCGAGGCCGTGGCCATGGACTCGAAGAACTATGAGCTGCTGTTCACCGTGGCCGCGCTCAAGGAGGTGGCCCAGGTCTGGGACGAGGCCGAGCAGCTGGCGCGCAAGGTGGTGGCGCTGAGCCCCCGGCACTACGAGGGCTGGATGCTGCTGGCCAAGATCCTCCAGGACGACCCGGAACGGGCCGACGCCGCCATCGAGACCCTGCGCACCGCCGCCGACCTGCGCCCGGACGAAGTCGCGCCCAAGGTCCAGCTGGCGGAACTGCTGCTGGACGAGGACGACCTCCAGGGCGCGCTGGAATCGGCCAAGGAGGCGGTGGGCGTGCAGCGCGACGGGGAGACCCTCAGCCTGCTGGCCGAGATCCTGCTGGCCCGGGGCGAAGCCGCCAAGGCCATCACCCTGCTCAAGGAAGCCTCCGGCTTCCTGCCCGGGGACCTGCGGATCCGGGAACTGCTGGCCGAGGGCTACATCCTGGCCGACGAGCGGCCGAAGGCGTTCACCATCCTGCAGGAGCTGCTGCGCCAGCACCCCGGCGACCACGACCTGCTGCTCCTGCTGGACGCCGAAAGCCCCGCCCAGCTTCGTTCCGCCCGGGGCGGCAAGGCCGAGGCCGGGTTCCTGCTGGACGAGGCCGAAGACTGGCTGGCCGAGGACAACCTGGCCGAGGCGGAGACCGCCCTGCGCCGGTCCCGGCGCAAGGACCGCAGCGAGCGGCAGGATTGGCTGGAGCTGCTGCTGGCGTTCCGCAAGGACCCCCAGGCCCAGCTGGCCAAGGTCATCGCCTTCGCCGGTTCGCCGCGCCACCCCAGGCTCTGCTTCCAGGCCCTGCACCTGGCCGTGGACTACTACATGGACAAGAACAACGAGAAGGGCCTCAACCTGGCCCTGAACACCTTCCTGGCGGTGCATCCCAAGAGCAGCGGCGCCTGGGAGGCGGCCATCATCCGCCAGGCCTACCGGCTGATGAACGGGCCGGTGACCGAGGATGACCTGCGCGAAGTGCGCCGGCTGCAGAGCAACCCCCTCCCCGGCCAGGAGGCGCGGGCCCGCACCCTGCTCGGCCAGTACCTGCTGGAACTCAAGCGGCCCAAGGACGTGACCGACCTGATCGGCCCGGTCATGGCCGCCGAACCCACCATGATCAACCATTTCCAGCTGGGCAGCGCGCTGGTGGCGCTGAAGCAGCGGGAGGAGGGCCTGGCGGTGCTGCTGGACGGGCTGGACGCGGATCCCGGCGATCTTCCCGAGGACCAGGCGAGCCTGCTCCGCAGCAAGATGCAGACCATGGTCAAGGACCTGGAAAAAGCCCTGGGCCACAGTTGATGGATTCAAATCCGTCCGTGACAAAGTTGACAATCAAGGTCATGATTGCAGAATAAAGCAGTGAGGGGAGTTGGCCATGAGCACGTCTTTGCAGCAGGTCACCAGCGAAGAGTACAAGTATGGTTTCGTCACCAACATCGAATCGGACAGCGTGGCCGCCGGCCTCAATGAGGACGTCATCAGGTTCATTTCCGAAAAGAAGGGCGAACCCGAATGGCTGCTTGAGTTCCGTTTGAAGGCCTACCGCCACTGGCTGACCCTCACCGAGCCGGCCTGGGCCAACGTGCACTACCCCAGCCCGGATTTCCAGAAGATCGTCTACTATTCCGCGCCCAGGCCCAAGAGCCCCAAGTTCCAGAGCATGGAGGAGGTGGACCCGGAGCTGCTGCGCACCTTCGAGAAGCTCGGCGTGCCGATGAACGAGCAGAAGGCCCTGGCCGGGGTCGCCGTGGACGTGGTGTTCGACAGCGTGAGCGTGACCACCACCTACAAGAGCCGGCTGGCCGAGCTGGGCATCGTCTTCTGCAGCTTCAGCGAAGCGGTGCGCGAGCACCCGGACCTGGTGAAGAAGTACCTGGGCTCGGTGGTGCCCACCAGTGACAACTTCTACGCCGCGCTCAACTCCGCCGTGTTCACCGACGGCTCGTTCTGCTTCATTCCCAGGGGCGTCACCTGCCCCATGGACCTCTCCACCTACTTCCGGATCAACAACAAGGAATCCGGCCAGTTCGAGCGCACGCTGATCGTCGCCGAGGAAGGCGCCTCGGTGAGCTACCTGGAAGGCTGCACCGCGCCCCAGTTCGACGTCAACCAGCTGCATGCCGCGGTGGTGGAGCTGGTGGCCCTGGACGACGCCAGCATCAAGTACAGCACCGTGCAGAACTGGTACGCCGGCGACAAGGATGGCGTGGGCGGCATCTTCAACTTCGTCACCAAGCGCGGCCTGTGCAAGGGCCGCAACAGCAAGATCAGCTGGACCCAGGTGGAGACCGGCAGCGCCATCACCTGGAAGTACCCGAGCTGCGTGCTGCTGGGGGAGAACAGCGTGGGCGAGTTCTACTCGGTGGCACTGACCAACCACAAGCAGCAGGCCGACACCGGCACCAAGATGGTGCACATCGGCCGAAACACCCGCTCCACCATCATCTCCAAGGGCATCAGCGCCGGCGAGAGCGCCAACAGCTACCGCGGGCTGGTCAAGATCATGGGCAAGGCCGAAAGCGCCCGCAACTTCAGCCAGTGCGATTCCATGCTGATCGGCAGCCGCTGCAGCGCCAACACCTTCCCCTACATCGAAGTGCAGAACCCGTCCGCCAAGGTGGAGCACGAAGCCACCACCTCCAAGATCGGCGAGGAGCAGCTGTTCTACTTCCAGCAGCGCGGCATCCCGGCCGAGGACGCCATCTCGATGATCATCAACGGCTTCTGCAAGGACGTCTTCCGCGAACTGCCCATGGAGTTCGCCGTGGAGGCCACCCGGCTGCTCGGCCTCAAGCTTGAAGGCAGCGTCGGCTAATGACCGCCAGTCCATCCATTTCGGAGTCCAGCATGCTTTCGATCCGCAACCTCACCGCCCGCATCGGGGAAAACGACGTCCTGAAGGGCATCGACCTGGAAATCAAGGCGGGGGAAGTGCACGCCATCATGGGGCCCAACGGCAGCGGCAAATCCACCCTGGGCAAGGTGCTGGCGGGCCATCCGGCCTACGAGGTCACCGGCGGGGAAGTGCTGTTCGACGGGCGCAACCTGTTCGAGCTGGCGGCGGACGAGCGCGCCCGGGCCGGCATCTTCCTGGGCTTCCAGCACCCCATCGAGGTGCCCGGGGTGAGCAACGCCTCCTTCCTGCGCCTGGCCTACAACAAGAAGGCCGAAAGCCAGGGCCGGGACGAGCTGGACCCGCTGGAGTTCGACGACTTCATCCAGGAGAAGATCCGCCTGGTGAAGATGGACGGCTCCTTCCTGGACCGCAGCCTCAACGAAGGCTTCTCCGGCGGCGAAAAGAAGCGCAACGAGATCCTGCAGATGTGCGTGCTGGAACCCCGGCTGGCCATCCTGGACGAGCTGGATTCCGGGCTCGACATCGACGCCCTGCGGGTGCTGGGCGAGGCCGTGACCTCGCTCATGGCTCCGGACCGGGCGCTGATGATCATCACCCACTTCCCGCGCATCCTGGAGACCATCCAGCCCGACCAGGTGCACGTGCTCTCCGCCGGCCGGATCGTCCGCACCGGCGGCATGGAACTGGCGCTGGAGCTGGAAGAGCGAGGCTACGACTGGCTCAAGGCCGAGGTGGCCCCGGCCGGGAGGGCGTGATGGCGGCCGTCATGGAGCGTCCGCTCCTGCCCGCGATCCTGGCCCAGCCCCGGCCTGCCGGCTGGGAGCCCCGGCGCCGGCAGGCCGAGGCGCGCCTGGAGACCCTGGACTGGCCCGGCACCCGCCAGGAGGCCTGGAAGTACACCGACCTGGCCGCCCTGAAGGCCCTGGACTTCACCCCCGGCGCCCTGGCCATGGTGGACATCACCGCGCGCATCCTGCCCGAAGCCCGGGGCTCGCGGCTGGTGTTCGTCAACGGGCGCTACGATTCCCACCACAGCAACACCTCCAACCTGCCCGCCGGGGTGCGCCTGCTCAACCTGGCCTCGGCCTCGGAGCTGGCCCACGAACTGGGCAGCCTGCCCACCCCCGGCGGCACCGACCCGTTCGCCGAACTCAACACCGCCCGGTTCCAGGACGGCGCCCTGGTGATCATCCCCAAGGGCATCCACCTGGAAGCGCCGCTGCACGTGCTGTACCTCAGCGATCAGGACGGCGGCCAGGCGACCTGTTCCCTGCCCCGCCTGTTCGTCGTGCTGGAGCGCGACGCCTCCGCCACCCTGGTCGAGGAATTCCAGGGCCGGGGCCGCTACCTCACCTGCGCCGTCGCCGAGGTGATCGTCAAGGAGAATGCCAGCCTGAGCCACGAGCGGATCCAGCGGGAGTCCGCCGAGGCGTTCCACTTCTCCAGCCTGGCCGCCCGGGTGGAGCGGGACGGCCAGTACAGCTGCCGCACCATCACCTTCGGCGGGTCCCTGTCCCGCAGCACCCCGCAGATCACCCTGGCCCACGAGGGCGCCAACCTGACCCTGGAAGGCCTGTGCCTGCTGGACGACGCCCAGCTGGCCGACACCCATTCCTTCATCGACCACACCGTGCCCCGCTGCATCAGCCGCCAGACCCACAAGACCATCGCCGACGGCAAGTCCCTGGCGGTGTTCAACGGCATCATCTACGTGCGCAAGGACGCCCAGAACACCGACGCCCAGCAGCAGTGCCGCGGCCTGCTGCTCTCCACCCAGGCAAGGGTGGACGCCAAGCCCCAGCTGGAGATCTACGCCGACGACGTGAAGTGCGCCCACGGCGCGGCCATCGGCCAGCTCGACCCGGAAGCCATGTTCTACCTGGAAAGCCGCGGCCTGCGCCCCGCCCTGGCGCGCAACCTGCTCACCTACGCCTTCGCCTCCGACCTGCTGGCCGGCATCCCCGTTCCTAGCCTCAAGCGTCAGCTCCGCCAGACCGTCCTGGCCCGCACCAACGCCGAGCATCTGGAGACGCTCCCATGACCACCGCCACCCAAGCCCTCGACATCGCCCGTATCCGCCAGGATTTCCCCCGGCTCAACGCACCCTTCCACGGCAAGCCGGTGATCTACCTGGACAGCGCCGTCAGCAGCCTCACCCCCAAGCCGGTGGTGGACCGGTTGACCCTGTACCAGACCCTCGAGCACACCAACGTGCACCGCGGCGTCTCCACCCTCAGCCAGGAGGCCACGGACCGCTTCGAGGAGGCCCGGGAGAAGGTGCGCGCCTTCATCAACGCCCCAACGGCCGCCCAGGTGATCTGGACCCGGGGCGCCACCGAAAGCGTCAACCTGGTGGCCCAGACCTTCGGCCGGGCCCAGGTCAAGGCCGGCGACGAGATCCTGCTTTCGGCCATGGAGCACCACTCCAACATCGTCCCGTGGCAGCTGCTGGCCGAGGAGAAGGGCGCGAAGATCAAGGTCATCCCCATGACCGACGCCGGCGAGCTGATCCTGGACGACCTGGAGTCCCTGCTCACCGAGCGCACCCGCATCCTGGGGGTCACCCACGTCTCCAACGTGCTGGGCACCATCAACCCGATCAAGGAGATCATCGCCCGGGCCCACGCCCGCAACGTCCCGGTGCTGGTGGACGGCGCCCAGGGCGCCCCGCACCTGAAGGTGGACGTCACCGACCTGGATGCCGACTTCTACGTCTTCAGCGGCCACAAGATGTCCGGCCCCACCGGGATCGGCGTGCTCTACGGGCGCCGGGAGCTGCTGGAGGCCATGCCGCCCTGGCACGGCGGCGGCAGCATGATCCTGTCGGTCACCTGGGAAAAGACCACCTTCTGCGGCCTGCCCACCAAGTTCGAGGCCGGCACCCCCGCCATCGCCCAGGCCATCGGCCTGGGAGCGGCCATCGACTACCTCCAGGCCCTGGGCCTGGAGCGCATCGCCGCCCACGAGCACGACCTGCTGGCCTACGCCAGCGAGCGCTGCGCCGCCATCCCGGGCCTGCGCATCATCGGCCAGGCCAAGCACAAGGCCAGCGTCCTGTCCTTCGTCCTGGAGGACATCCACCCCCATGACATCGGCTCCATCCTGGACCATGAAGGGATTGTGGTACGGGCAGGCCACCATTGCGCCCAGCCGGTGATGCAGCGCCTGGGCATTCCGGCCACCACCCGGGCATCTTTCTCATATTTCAACACCCGGGAGGAGATCGACGCCCTGGTCTCTGGCATTCTAAAGGTGCAGGAGATATTCAAGTGACCGACCCCCGGGAGCTTTACCAGGAAGTGATCATCGAACACAACAAGAAACCCCGGAACTACGGGGACCTGGAGCCTTGCACCCACCATGCCCACGGGCTCAACCCCCTGTGCGGCGACGATATCGTCCTCAAGGTGGTGGTGGCCGACGGCATCGTCCAGGACATCCGCTTCCTGGGCCAGGGTTGCGCCATCTCCAAGGCCTCGAGCAGCCTGATGACCGTCAACGTCAAGGGCAAGCCCCTGGCGGAGGCGGAGCTGATGGTCGAGCAGTTCCGGGCGATGATCCGGGGCACCCTGGATACCGCCGTGGACCCCAACATCCTGGGCAAGCTCAGCCTGTTCCAGAGCGTCAAGAACCTGCCCTCGCGGGTGAAGTGCGCCGTGCTGCCCTGGGCCACCCTGCACAGCGCCCTCCATGGCGAAGAGATCGTCAGCACCGAATAGGACCCCGCCCCCATGCCCAAGATCGCGGAAATCGAGTACACCCCCAATCCCAACGCCGTGAAGTTCGTGCTCAAGGAGCCGGTCACCTCCGGATTCCCCAAGGCCTTCCGGGACAAGGAGATGGCCGAGTACGACGAGCTGGCCAAGGGGCTGTTCGCCGTGCCCCACGTGGTTTCCGTGTTCATGCAGGACAAGTTCCTCACCGTGACCAAGGATGACGGCGTCGGCTGGACCGAGCTGCTGCCCAAGCTGGCCCCGCCCATCCGCCAGGCGCCCTCCGTCACCGGCCAGGCGCCCGGTCTCGCCCCCCACTGGGACCGGCCCGAGGTGGACGAGAACGACCCGATGATCCAGGACGTGCGCAAGGTCCTCGCCGCCGCCATCATGCCCGCCCTGGCCGCCGACGGCGGCGGCCTGGACGTGGTCGGCCGGCACGAGAAGCAGATCATGATCCGCTACCAGGGCGCCTGCACCTCCTGCCCCTCGGGCCTGACCGGCACGCTCATGGCCATCGAAGGGATCCTGCGCAAGGAAGTGGATCCGGAGATCGTGGTCATTTCAGTGTAATTATTTCGCGGCAGCTAGATTCTTGACCGCCGGCGCCGTACCTGGCGCAGGCGCGCCACCCTGCGGGAGACCGTGCGGGAGACCGTGCGTGAGACCGCACGGGTTGCCGGGCGCATGGCCGGGTCCGCACCCTCCATCCACTGCCGGATCCGGTCGGCGTCGCCGAACCGGGAGCCCCGCCCGTTGGAATCCAGCAGCACGATCACCATCGGCCTGTGCTTCAGCTCGGCCTGCATCACCAGGCACTGCCCCGACTCGTCGATGAAGCCGGTCTTGGAAAGGCCGATCTGCCAGCGCGGGCTTTGCAGCAGGCGGTTGGTGTTGTGGAACTGGATCGGATGGCTGCGGCCCTGGATGGTGACCTCCTCCGTGGTGGTGCAGGTGCGGATCAGCGCGTAGTGGTGGGCCTGGTCGACGATGCGGGCCAGATCCCGGGCCGAGGCGACATTGCCGCTGGAAAGCCCCGCGGGGTCCTGGAAATGGGCCGTGGCCAGGCCCAGGCTGGCGGCCTTGGCGTTCATGGCGGCCACGAAGGCCGGCAGCCCGGCCGGGTAGGTGCGGCCCAGGGCATGGGCGGCCCGGTTCTCCGAGGCCATCAGCGCCAGCAGCAGGGCCTCGCCCCGGCTGAGCACGGTGCCCACCGGCAGCCGGGACCGGCTGTGCCTCAGGGTGTCCTTGTCCTCTTCCTCGATGGTGATGGGGGCCTGCATGTCCGGCTGGGAATCGAGCAGCACCATGGCGGTCATGAGCTTGGTGATGGAGGCGATGGGCTGTGCCGCGTCGGTGTTCTTCTGCAGCAGCAGTTCGCCGGTGCCCTGGTCCTGCACCAGCGCCGAGGCGGAACGCAGCACCAGTCTCGGCGTGGCCGGGATACCGCGGGCGTGACCGGCCGCCATGCCGGCACCCAGCATCAACACCAGCCACACAACGCCTCGCTTGAACTCCATGTCCTGCCTCCTTGCCCCGGCGAGGTCAAACCTGCGCATGTTCCATGGACCAACCTGATGGTTGAAAGGTTGAATGGCTAGGTTAACCGATGCGCTTGTCCGAATCCAGGAGCCTCTTTCAGTCTTGAATGACCTGGTCCGGATTGCGTGACGAAATGACCTCGGGACGGTTGAGCCCGAAAGGCCATCCGGCAGCACTCCTGTGGGAAGGGCCCCTGGACCCAAGGGCCGGGTATGTCCCATCTCTGGGAGGACAGTATTTCTGCACATGAAAAAGGCTTCTTCACTCGTCATCCACGGACATGGCTTCGACGGCCTGTACCCTCCCCTGTTCGCCGGGTACGGACCGGCCGGCCTGGGCCTCCTGATCGCGGTCGCGCTGGCCGGCGCAGGCGCGCTGCTCTGGAAAAGCCGGGCCCGGCTGAAGCAGATGGAGGGCATGGTCCGGGTCCAGACCACGGAGCTGGAGGAAAGCCGGGCCCGGCTCCTGGGTTTCATCCGCCATGCCTCCACTGCCATCGCCTTCAAGGACCTGGAGGGCCGGTTCGTGCTCATCAATCCCCGCTACGAGGCGCTCCTCGGGCGGCCGGAAGCGGAAATCCTCGGCCGGACCCTCGATCAGCTGCTGCCCCTGGCCACCTGCGGCCCATGGCTGGAGCGGGAGCGCCGGGTCATCCAGCAGCTCGAGGAGGTGCAGACCGAATATGCCTGGTCCCGGGACGGCGGTCCCGCCCGCTGCCTGCTGGCCCAGAAGTTCCCGCTGATGGGCGTGACCGGCGATTGCTGGGGCCTGGGCGTGATCATCACCGACATCACCGAGCGCAGGGACGCCGAGCGGGTCCATCTCCAGGACCAGAAGCTGGAGGCCCTGGGCATCCTGGCCGGGGGCCTGGCCCACGATTTCAACAACCTGCTGAGCGCCATGGAAGGCAACGTGGAACTGGCCAGGCTGGTGACGCCCCAGGAGGGGCCGGTGCAGGCCTACCTGCACACCCTGGAGGGATTGATCACGCGCTCCTCGGGCCTGGTCCAGCAGCTCCTGGCCTATGCCGGCCGCGGCAGGACGGTCGTCGTCGCCATGGACCTGAACCGCCAGGTGGAGGAGATCACCCGCCTGCTGAGGGCCTCCCTGTCCCGGAAGGCGACCCTGCGCCTGATCCCGGAACCCGGGCTGCCGCTCATCAAGGGGGACCCCGCCCAGATCCAGCAGGTGATCATGAACCTGGTGTTCAACGCCTCCGAGGCCGTGGAGGCCCATAGCGGCGTCATCGCCATCCGCACCGGCCAGGAAACCCTCAGCCCCGCGGACATCCAGAGCAACTTTCCCGGCCAGGCCCTGGAGCCCGGCCAGTACGTGTTCCTGGCGGTGGCCGACGACGGCCCCGGCATGCCGCCGGAGGTGCTGGAGCGGATGTTCGATCCCTTTTTCACCACCAAGTTCACCGGGCGGGGACTGGGCCTCGCCGCCGTGCTCGGCACGCTCCGGGCCCACCAGGGCGGCATCCAGGTGCGCAGCGAGCCCGGCAAGGGCACCTGTTTCAGGGTGCTGCTGCCCGCCGCTCCCGATACCGAATTAACGCAAATAGATGAAGAAATCGGCTTCGAGGAGGCCATCGGCCACTACCGGGGCAGCGGCACCGTGCTGGTGGTGGACGACGAGGAGCCGGTCCGCGCCATCGCGGTGCAGGCCCTCCAGCACCTCGGCTTCGAGACCCTCGAGGCCGGGGACGGGCTGGAGGCGCTCCAGATCTTCGAAGCGAACCGGGACCGCATCCGGATCATCCTCATGGACCTCACCATGCCGCGCATGGATGGTGAGGCGGCCTACCGGGAACTGCGGCGCATCGGCATGCTGACCCCGGTCATCCTCACCAGCGGCTTCTGCGCCCGGGATGTGCTGGACCACTTCCAGGGCAAAGGCATCGCCGGTTTCCTGCAGAAGCCCTACCGGCTTCACGCACTGGTCCGGGAGGTCCGGAAGGCGCTGGGCCGGGAGGACCCGGCTTCAGGCTTGCGGTCGATCGAAACGCGCCCTGTCCTGTTCGCCGCCAAGGACCTGGACCTGGGCTACCCCCTGCTGGACCAGCAACATCGCCGGCTCATCTGCGCGTTCAACCGCCTGGCCCTGAGCCTGGGCGAGGACAGTCAGCGGAAGGACCAGGCCGAAGCCCTGGCCAGCCTGACGGAAGTGGCCTTGACCCATTTCGGCGTGGAAGAGACCCTCATGGAAACCCTCGCCTACCCCCGCACCCGCGAGCACCAGGCGAGCCATGTCCGGCTGATCAGCCAGATCAACGCCGTGTCCGACCGGCTCCGCCAGGGGACCTTGTCCTTTTCCCCGGCCCTGATGGATTACCTGGAAAGCTGGCTGGTGCACCACTCCCAGGAGGACGACAAGCGCCTGGCCCAGTTCCTGAAAGCACAAGGACATTAATTAGATTTTTTTCAGGACGCTCGCCACCTTGTCGGCCATGCACTGGTCCCGGTCGTTGCGGGTGCCCAGCTTGATGTCGGTGTGGATGCGTGCGACGCCCATGGCGTGGAGCGCCTCGTGGCAGGCACGGATGGCCGCCATGACCGCGTCCCACTCGCCCTCCACGTTGGTGCCGTTGGCATGCAGCTCGTGGTGCAGCCCCGTGCCCCGCAGCACCCGTTCCACCTCGGCGACATAAGGTGAAAGCGAGAGCCCGGTGCCCACCGGGACGATCGTGAAATCAACAATGACATGCATGATCAGTCCTCCGACTTCCAGCATACCCACCCGGCGCGCCGCGGTTATTCTGTCCTGACCATTCGGGGTCCTGATCCCCGCTGCCGGAGCAAGCCATGCCCGCCACCAACCGCTTTTCCGCCTACCTGGTCAGCAAGGACGAAAAAGGCGCCTGCCACGGCGACGTGCGCACCGACCTCGCCCTGGACCGGCTGCCTGCGGGAGACCTGCTGATCCGGGTGGAGTGCTCCTCCATCAACTACAAGGACGCCCTCTCCGCCACCGGCAACCCGGGCGTCACCAAGCTGTATCCGCACATCCCCGGGATCGACGCGGTGGGCACGGTGGTAACCGACCAGTCCGGGCGGTTCGCCCCGGGCGCGGCGGTGATCGTCACCGGCCACCGGTTCGGCATGGACCACTGGGGCGGCTTCGCCCAGTACATCCGCATCCCGGCCGATTGGGCCGTGCCGCTGCCCGCGGGGTTGAGCCCCGTTGAAAGCATGCGCCTGGGCACCGCCGGCTTCACCGCCGCGCTGGCCGTGGACGCCATCGTGACCCAGGAGCGCCAGCGCGCCGAAGGCCCGGTCCTGGTCACCGGCGCCACCGGCGGCGTGGCCATGGTCGCCATCGCCCTGCTGGCCAGGCTGGGCCGCCCGGTGACCGCGATCACCCGCAAGGAGGCGGCGCGCGGCCGGCTCCGGCAGCTGGGCGCCACGGAGGTGCTGGCCCCGGAGCAGCTGGAGACCAGCGACAAGCCGTTGCTGAAGGAGCGCTGGTCGGGCGTGGTGGACACCATCGGCGGAGCCGGCCTGGAGCATCTGCTCAAGACCACCGCGGCCGGCGGCGTGGTGACCACCTGCGGCATGGCGGCGGGCAGCCGGTTCAACACCTCGGTGTTCCCGTTCATCCTGCGCGGCGTGTCCCTGGTGGGCATCGATTCCGCCGAACAGCCGACCGGCAAGCGCACCCGCATCTGGGACCTCCTGGCCACCGACTGGAAAGTGGATCTGGAACGGATCTGCACGGAGATCGGGCTGGACGGCATCACCGGCTGCGTCCGGGAGATCATGGCGGGCACGCACGTGGGGCGGACGGTGGTGAAGCTGTAGGGAACCAAAGGCAGGGATCCGCCATCTGATTCCCAACCGCCCCCTCGTCCCCGGCAGCAGGAGGGGGCCGGCCACGTCATGGTGCCCCCGCATGACCGCACCTCCCCCCGCCCTCTTCCGCCAGGAAGCCCTGCGTCACCACCTCCAGGCCGAGGAAGGCCGGGGGCTCGTGCGGGTCTCGCCGCCGTGGACCTGGGCCCTGCTGCTGGCGCTGCTCTCCGGGCTGGGGGCGGCGCTGCTGGCCGCCGTCCTCGGCAGGGTGGAGGTGACCGGGCGGGGACGGGGCATCCTGCGGCCGCGCTCAGGCATCCGGCTGATCCTCGCCAAGGTCGAAGGCACGGTGGGCCAGCTCCAGGTCCGCTCCGGACAGGAGGTCAAGGCCGGCGACCTGCTGGTGTGCATCGAGGCGCCGCCGGTCCAGGCCCAGCTGCTGGAGGCCCGGCGCCAGCTGGAGACGGTCCGGAACCATTTCAGGGTCACCGCCGCGCTGCAGGACCGGGCCCACGCCGAACAGGCGCGCCGGCTCGCGGCGCGGCTCGACAAGCTGAGGAGCCAGATCGCCAGCCAGCGCGGTTCCATCGACCTGCAGGAGCGGAACCTGCATAGGAGCCTGATCCTGGAACGGGAAGGCATCCTCAGCCCGGCCGCCGCCGACCTGGCCCGGGAAGCCGCGGCCAGTGCCCAGCGCCAGTTGAACCTCATGGAACAAGCCCTGGAACAGGCCGCCCAGGAGTGGGCCGCCCTGGCCCATGGCCGCCAGGAAAGCCTCTGGCAGCGCCGGCAGACCATCCAGAACGCGGAGGTGCGGGCCGAGGCGCTGGCCTTCACCCTTGGCCAGACCGTGCTGCAGGCGCCCGAAGACGCGCTGGTGGAGGCCATGCTGGTGAAGCCCGGGGAGGTGGTCCGGGCCGGGCAGGCGCTGTGCAAGCTCATCCCCCGGCGGGCGCCCCTGCATGCCGTGGCCTTCCTGGAGGAGAAGGACCGCGCCTTCGTCAAGCCGGGCGACGAGGTCCGGCTGGAACTGGACCAGCTGCCCTACGCCGAATACGGCACGCTGCGGGCCCGGGTGGAACGGATCAGCGATGACCTGGCTTCCCGGTTCGAGATCCAGGAAGCCCTGGGGGACAATCCCTTGCCGGCCGTCCCGACCTTCCGGATCGAGCTGCGGGTCACGGACACCCACGCGGTGGAGCAGGCCGGCATCCCCCTGCGCTCGGGCATGCTGCTGAACGCCCGCTTCACCCTGCGCCGGCAGCGCCTGATCACGCTGGTGCTGGACCCGCTGCGCAAATGGCTGCGCTGAGGCCGACCAAGGATTGACATCCTCCCATAATGGACTAGACTAAGTGGACTTAGTCCAGTAAGGACGAATCATGCGCACCGTCAACATCCACGAAGCAAAGACCCATCTCTCCCGGCTGGTCGAACAGGCTGCAAGTGGAGAGTCGTTCGTCATCGCCAGGGCAGGAAAGCCGCTGGTCAAGGTCATGGCCCTGGATGCCCCCGCGGCGGGACAGGCGCGCCGCCTGGGCTTCCTCGCCGGAGAAATCTCAGTTCCAGCCGATTTCGATGTCATGGGAAGCGAGGAAATCGAGCACATGTTCGGGGGCGACGCGTGAAGCTCCTCCTGGACACCCACCTGCTGCTCTGGGCGGCAGGGCAGCCCGATCAGTTGCCTGCCGCGGCCCGCCCATGGTTGGATGATCCACAGAATGAGTTGATGTTCAGTGCGGCCAGTCTATGGGAGGTCGCCATCAAGCGCGGCCTCGGGCGCAGCGATTTTCGTGTGGATCCCCGCCTTCTGCGGCGAGGACTGCTCGACAACGGCTACAGCGAACTGCCCATCACCAGCGAACATGCGGTTGCCGTCGACGGACTGCCGCCCATTCACAAAGATCCTTTCGACCGGATGCTCGTCGCGCAGGCCATGGTCGAAGGAGTCGCCTTGCTTACCGCCGATCCGCTGGTGGCACAGTATCCGGGGCCGGTACGGCGCGTCTGAGGTCCCGATCCGGCATGGGGATCTTTCCCTCTTCCGCAATGGAATCGCCCATCCATTCATGAACAAAAAGCCGCACACCAGCAAAAATTTTCACTCGATGATAAATCACATACAAATCAGGAAGCATCCATTATCCCACAAGCCCTTTTCCATGTTCAAGTCTAGAACTTGAACCCGTTACCGCCTATGCTGATCAGCAAGCCGGAACAAGGGGTCCGTAGGGCGGGCCACCTGAAGGCGGCTGTTGGAGGCGCCGTGCTCGCGCACCTGATCCTGAAAGACGGCGAGACCTTCACCGGCCACGCACCGTTCGCCGTGGGCGGCAGCGGGGAGGTGGTGTTCACCACCGCCATGGCCGGCTACCAGGAGATCCTCACCGATCCCAGCTTCGCCGGGCAGATGGTCTGCATGACCTTCCCGGAACAGGGCATCTACGGGGTCCATGCCAACCTCAACGAGGGCGCCCGGCCCTGGGCCACCGGCTTCATCTGCCGCCGGATCACCAGCCTGCCCGACCACGCCTTCGCCGAAGGGGACCTGGGCAGCTGGCTGAAGCGGCACCGGGTCGCCGTCATCACCGAAGTGGACACCCGGGCCCTCACCCAGTACGTGCGCGATGCCGGCGCCCAGCCCGGCCTCATCTGGACCGAAGCCGACGGCCCCCTGGCGGCCGGCGTGGCCGCGGCCGCCCAGCTGCCCGACATGTCCGGCCAGGCCCTGGCCGGGGTGGTGAGCTGCGCCGCCCGCTACGAACTCACGGTCAAAGCCCCGGCGTTCCGGGTGGCGGTGCTGGATGGCGGCATCAAGACCTCCATCCTGAACCAGCTGCTCCTATCCGGCCTGGACCTGGAAGTGTTCCCCTGGGATACCCCGGCCAGCGAGCTCACCGCCGCCCGCTTCAGCGGGCTTTTTCTTGGCAACGGGCCGGGCGATCCGGCGGCGCTGCCCGGCATGTGCCGGGAGGTGGCGGCCTGCATCGGCAAGCTGCCGATCTTCGGCATCTGCCTGGGCCACCAGCTGCTGGGCCAGGCGTTCGGCGCCAGCACCTTCAAGCTGAAGTTCGGCCACCGGGGCGCGAACCAGCCGGTGCTGGACCTGGACACCCACAAGGTGGAGATCACCGCCCAGAACCACGGCTTCGCGGTGGACGAGGCCACCCTGCCCCGGGAGTTGCAGGTGACCCACCGGCACCTTTCGGACGGCACCGTGGAAGGCTTCAGGCACCGCACCCTGCCCATCTTCAGCCTCCAGCACCACCCCGAGGCTTCGCCCGGGCCCCACGATGCCCGCGGCGCCTTCGGCCGGTTCCTGCGGATGATGGAGGCGCACCATGCCTAGGAATCCCGAGATCAAGAGCGTGCTGGTGCTGGGGGCGGGGCCGATCCAGATCGGCCAGGCCTGCGAGTTCGACTACTCCGGCACCCAGGCGCTCAAGGCCCTGCGCGAAGAGGGCGTGCGCACCATCCTGCTGAACTCCAATCCCGCCTCGATCATGACCGATCCCGCCCGGGCCGATGCCACCTACGTCGAGCCGCTCACCCTGGCCGTGCTGGAGAAGCTGCTCGACCGCGAGCGGCCCGACGCCCTGCTGCCCACCGTGGGCGGCCAGACCGCCCTGAACCTGGCCATGGAGGCGCACCGGGCCGGGCTGCTGGAGCGCTTCGGGGTGCGCCTGATCGGCGCCCAGCCGGCCGCCATCGAGCGCGGCGAGGACCGCGAGCAGTTCAAGGCGCTCATGGAGCAGCTCGGCCTGGAAACCTGCCGCGGCGGCTTCGCCCACAACCTGGACGAGGCCCGGGCCCTGGCCAAGGTCACCGGCTTCCCCGCCATCGTCCGCCCCTCCTACACCCTGGGCGGCAGCGGCGGCGGCATCGCCTACAACATCGACGAGTTCGAGGCCATCATCACCCGCGGCCTGGACCTCTCGCCGATCCGCCAGGTGCTGGTGGAGGAGAGCATCCTCGGCTGGAAGGAGTTCGAGCTGGAGGTGGTGCGCGACCTGGACGACAACGTGGAGGTCATCTGCGGCATCGAGAACCTCGATCCCATGGGCATCCACACCGGCGACAGCATCACCGTGGCGCCCATCCTCACCCTCACCGATCCGGAATACCAGCGCATGCGCGAAGCCGCCAAGGCGGTGATCCGCGGTGTCGGCGTGGAGACCGGCGGCAGCAACATCCAGTTCGCCCTCAATTCCGAATTGGGCCGGATGATCGTCATCGAGATGAACCCGCGCGTCTCGCGCTCATCGGCCCTGGCCAGCAAGGCCACCGGCTTCCCCATCGCCTGGGTGGCCACCAAGCTGGCCCTGGGCTACCGCCTGTGGGAGCTGCCCAACGTCATCACCGGCCGCACCAAGGCGGCCTTCGAACCGGTGCTGGACTACGTGGTGGTCAAGGTGCCCCGGTTCACCTTCGAGAAGTTCCCCGAGACCGAACCGGTCCTGGGCATCCAGATGAAGAGCGTCGGCGAGGCCATGGCCATCGGCCGCAGCTTCCAGGAGGCCCTGCAGAAGGCCCTGCGCAGCCTCGAAGAAGGCTACCTGGGCCTGGCCGGGACGCTCAAGGGCAAGCTCGACCTGCAGCGGCTCAAGGAGCACCTGCTGATGCCCGGCCCGCAGCGCATCTTCTGGATCTACCGGGCGCTGCAGGTGGGCCACACGGTGCAGGAGCTGCAGCGCCTCACCAACATCTCCCCCTGGTTCCTGCGGGAGATGGAAGAGATCATGGTGCTGGAAGGCCGCCTGCGCGGCTTCCCCCTGGACAGCCTGCCGGAGGAGCTGATGGCCAAGGCCAAGCGCGCCGGCTTCAGCGATTTCCAGATCGGCAAGTTCTGCGGCGCCGCCGAAGGCGACGCGGCCCGGCTGCGCCAGTCGCGCGGCATCCACCGGGCCGTGAAGCGGGTGGACACCTGCGCCGGCGAGTTCGAAGCGGAGACGCCGTACCTCTACCAGACCTGGGAGCAGCGCTCGGAAGCCCCGCCCACGTCCCGGCCCAAGGCCATCGTGCTGGGCTCCGGCCCCAACCGGATCGGCCAGGGCATCGAGTTCGACTGCTGCTGCGTGCAGGCGGTGGAGGCCATCCGCGCCCAGGGCGTGGAGGCCATCCTGATCAACTGCAACCCCGAGACGGTGAGCACCGATTTCGACATCAGCGACCGGCTCTACTTCGAGCCGCTCACCTTCGAGGACGTCAAGGCGGTGGTGGACCGGGAGGCCGCGACCGGGCATCTGCTGGGCGTGTTCACCCAGTTCGGCGGCCAGACCCCGCTGAAGCTGGCCGGGCGGCTGGAGGGGGCCGGCATCCCGCTGCTCGGCACCGCGCACCAGGCCATCCAGGATGCCGAGGACCGCAACCGGTTCGGCGAGGTGATCCGCAAGCTGGGCATCCCGGCCGCCCCCTGGGGCATGGCCTCCAGCCTGGAGGAGGCCCAGGCCGTGGCCCGGTCGGTGAGCTACCCGGTGATGGTGCGCCCCAGCTACGTGCTGGGCGGCCGGGGCATGGCCATCGTGTTCGACGACGCCGAGCTGGCCCGCTACATGCGCGAGGCCTCCCTGGTGAGCGAGGACCGGCCTGTGCTGATCGACCGCTACCTGGAGAACGCCCCGGAGCTGGACGTGGACCTGGTCTGCGACGGCGCCGCGGTGGCCATCGCCGGCGTCATGGCGCACATCGAGGAGGCCGGGGTGCATTCCGGCGACTCCTTCGCCGTGTTCCCGCCCCTGGGCATTCCGGGCGGCGTGCTGGCCACCATCAAGGAGCACAGCCGGCGCCTGGCCTTCGAGCTGGGCGTGCGCGGCCTGCTCAACCTGCAGTGGGCGATCAAGGACGGCGTGCCGTACTGCCTGGAGGCCAACCCCCGGGCCAGCCGCACCGTCCCCTTCATCTCCAAGGCCACCGGGATCAACTGGGCCAGCGTCGCCGCCCGCATCGGCCTGGGCGTGTCCCTGGCCGAGCAGGGCGTCACGGACGGCCACCCCATGGCCATCGCCGTGAAGGGCGTGGTCTTCCCCTTCGCCAAGTTCCCCGGGGTGGACCCGGTGCTCGGCCCGGAGATGCGCTCCACCGGCGAGGTGATGGGCCTGGGTGCGACCTTCGGCGAAGCCTACGCCAAGGCCCTGGAGGCCTCGGGCCTCAGCCTGCCGCTCAGCGGCACCGTGTTCCTCAGCGTCAAGGACCAGGACAAGCCCCAGCTGCCCGAGCTGGTGCGGCGCCTGGTGGGGCTGGGCTTCGGCCTGTGCGCCACCGAAGGCACCGCCGACGCCCTGGAGCAGGCCGGCTACCGGGTGCGGCGCATCCACAAGGTCAACGAAGGCCGGCCCAACGCCGTCGACCTGCTGAAGAACGGCGAAGTCCAGTGGGTCATCAACACCCCCCAGGGCAAGAACGCCTATGCCGACGAGACCAACATCCGGCGCCAGTCGCTGCGCCTGAAGATCCCCTGCATCACCAACATGAGCGCCGCCCTGGCGGCCTGCGAGGCGGTGGATTCCATCCGCGGCGAGACCCGGGTGCGCACCCTGCAGGATCTGGCCGCCCATTGATCCGGGCGAAAAAATACCTTGAAATTCCCCCTCGCCGAGGGGGAATTTCAAGGTAGCCAATTGGAAGGAATCCCATGTTCGAGGGCTTCAGACAATCCCTGCTGCTGGCACTCCTCCTCGCCCCGGGGCCGCTGCCCGGGCGCGCCGTCCCCACGCCAGCGCCCCTGGCGGACCCGGTCGCGAGCCTGGGCGAGCGCATCCGGAGCCTCATCGAAGCGCCCCGGTTCGCCGCCGCCACCTGGGGCATCAAGGTGGTCTCCCTGGACAGCGGGCGCGTGCTGTTCGAGCACAACGCCGGCAATTACTTCGTCCCCGCCTCCAACACCAAGCTGTTCACCGCGGCCATGGCCCTGCAGGAACTGGGCCCGCAACTGCGCATCCGCACCTCCCTCTATGCCTCCGCCAAGCCCGGCGCCGACGGCGCGCTGCCCGGCGACCTGATCCTCTACGGCCGGGGCGACCCCACCCTGATGCGCCCATGGAACGGCGGCCCGTACCGGCCCGATCCGCTGGAGACCCTGGCCCAGCAGCTCCAGGACCAGGGCGTGCGCACCGTCCAGGGCGACCTGGTGGGCGACGACAGCTATTTCAGCGGGCCGCCCTTCGGCCCCGGCTGGGAATGGGAGGACCTGCGCTTCGCCTACGGCGCCGAGCCCACCGCCCTCACCCTGCACCACAACGTGGTGGACGTGTGGGTCTACCCGGCGCCCAGCCCGGGCCGGCCCTGCTTCCTGTTCGCCCAGCCGGGCCAGGGCCTGGCCAGCTTCAGCAACGCCACCCTCACCTGCGCCCCCGGGGCGGAGCAACCCGTGCGGGCGGACCGGGCGCCCTATGAAACCGCGGTCCGGGTGACCGGCAGCCTGGCCCCCGGCGCCGACCCGGTGCGGCTGACCATCACCGTCCGGGATTCCGCCCTGTGGGCCGCCCGGCTGCTGGAGCGGGCCCTGGCCCGGCACGGCATCCAGGTGCTGGGCCAGGTGAAGGCGGTGCACTTCCTGGACCGGCCCGCGCCCCTGGACCCGGGCCGGCTGACCGAGCTGGGCCAGCTCGAGAGCCCGCCGCTGCTGGAGATCCTGCGCGATCTGCTCAAGGATTCGAACAACCTCTATGCCCAGCTCCTGCTGCTCCAGGCCGGGGCCCGGCGGCCCGGGCCGGCCGGCACCCTGCCCCGGGGCCTGCAGGCCATGGCCGCCTGGATGGCCCGGGCGGGCCTGGCCCCGGGCAGCGCGGTGCTGGAAGAGGGCTCCGGCCTATCCCGCGGGAACCTGCTGAAGCCCGACGGCATCATCCAGCTGCTGGTCTACATGGACCGCCAGCCCGAGGCGGCGGAGTTCCGCTCCCTGCTGCCCATCGCCGGGGTGGACGGCACCCTGCGGATGCGCCTGGCCGGCACCGCCGCCCAGGGCAACCTGCGCGCCAAGACCGGCACCCTGCGCAACACCCACGCGCTTTCCGGCTACGTCACCGGCGCCGGCGGCGAGCGGCTGGCCTTCGCCATCCTGCGCAACAACTACCACCCCGAGCCCGGCTCGACGAACCCGCCCCAGGCGGACCTGGACGCCATCGCCGAGCTGCTGGCCCAGTTCTCCAGCGGCTACCGGACGGCGGTGGAACCCCACTCGGTGCCGGCGAACTCGTCCCCGTCCATGTAGGCCGGCTTCTTCTTGCCGGTGGCGCGGATGACGATGCCGCCGGCCAGGCCGCAGACCAGGGCCAGCGCCAGCGTGACCAGGATGCCCGCCAGCTGGGCCTTGGCGCTGGCCGGCAGCACCAGGATCGCCAGCAGCCCGCCCAGCAGCCCGGGCATGCCGTGCAGGTTGTGCACCCCGCAGGTGTCGAAGATCCCAAGCGAAGCCTGCAGCTTCGGCTGCACCACCACATAGCCGATGGCGCACAGGCCCCCGGCGAGCAGCCCGATGCCGAAGGCGCCGGGCGCCGACACCAGGTTGCAGGTGGCGCCGATGCAGACGCCCCCGGCCAGCGAAGCGTTCGCCATGTCGGCGATGGTCGGCTTGCCGTGCCGGAGCCAGGCGCTGCCGGCGAACGCCGCCAGGGTGGCGCCGCACAGGGCCAGGATGGTGTTGAGCACGGTCTGGGGCATCTGCTCCGGGGGCACCATGGCGCTGCAGAAGCTGGGCCAGAACAGCCAGAGCACCATGGAGCCCAGCATGGAGAAGCGGTCCGACGTGCTGTCCGAGCTGACGTTCAACACCTCGATCAGCCGCGGGCGGGGCAGGGTCACGGCCAGCCCCAACCCGAAATAAGCGCCGAAAGCATGGATGGAGACCGAACCGGCGGTGTCCACGAACCCCTTGGTCACCCCCAGCCCGCCATCCATGACAAGCCATTCATTCAACATGTAGGCCGGCACCAGCAGCGCGGCGAGGATGGCGTACTGGAACAGGCGCAGCCGGCTGAGCACCGCGCCCATGGCGATCAGGCCCGCGGCGCAGGCGAATTCGGACAGCAGCAGGACGTGGATGGTGCTGGGCGCCAGCGCGCTGGCCGAGATCAGCCCCGTGGCGCGCAGGAACAGATAAAGCGGTATGCCAAGCCCCACCACGAGGTAGGTGCCGGTGGTGGCGCTGTAGCCGTAATTGCGCACGAACACCATGAGGAAGCCGAAACCCACCAGCAACATGGCCAGGATATGGATGGAGAAGTTGTATTGCTCGACCTGGCGCGCGCCGTCGGCGGCGAGCTGGACGGCCCAGGCCGGGCACGACGCGGCGCAGATCAGGACGAGAAGGCGGATGAACGGTTTCATGGCGGATCTCCCATGCCAGGGGCAGACCTCCAGGGAGGCGGCCCGGATGAACGCGCAGAAAACTCCAGTTAGCCCAAATTTAGGCCATTTATTGGACGGGTTTTAATGGCCGTGCCCGCGCCGGGCCGCCAAGGCGATCCAGTGCCGGCTTTCCCCTACGGATGATTTATGGGACGATTCACACGGAATATTTTTGGCACACTAATACAGATAAATCAACGTAACAATAAAATAAGATTTTTACGTTGGCTTTACCCTTCATGATATTCAATGATTAATGTTTTTAATGTTATTTTAATAAGCGCACTTGGAATCCAATAAATTTAAAATGCGCCACTTAGCCCACTGAACGGGAAGGGAAGGCTCCCTCGATTGAATTTTTCATGCACGAATCAAATTAAGATCACGTTAAAAGGCCAGCCTCCGGTGCCCAGGTCCCGCCTACCCGACCCGCGACCGCTGAAATTCCAAGGAATTTAGCTGTCACCCCAAGGGCTTCCACGATAATCTCATCTTTCTGCCGGACACATGTGCCGGGATTCCAGCCCTCCAGGAGGGGGCAACTATTAGAGGTGGACGAATGTCCCAACTTTCAACACTCATCAAGGGTAAGGGCTCCAAGCAGATGGGCCGCATCACGGTGCTTGATGCATCCATGCTGGAGGACGAGACCCCTGATTCCGCGGAGTTCCTCGAAGCCCTTGGCAGCGAGACCCGCGCACTCCGCGAGGAAGAAGTGGTCCGCGGCGTGGTGGTCGAGATCCGTGGCAAGGATGTCATCATCGACATCGGCTACAAGGGCTCGGGCACGGTCAACATGGATGAGTTCAACAACCCCGACGGCACCGTCGGCGTGGCCGTGGGCGATGTGGTCGAAGTGCTGCTCGAGCACCTGGAAGACCAGAACGGCAACGTCCGGCTGTCGCGCGAGCGGGCCGAGAAGATGAAGATCTGGGACGAAGTGGAGAAGGCCTTCCGGGCCAACCTCACCGTCCACGGCGTGGTGCTGGAGAAGGTCAAGGGCGGCCTGGCCGTGGACATCGGCATCCGCGCCTTCCTGCCCGGTTCCCAGGTGGACACCAAGCCGGTGCGCAACCTGGATCCGTTCCTCGGCAAGTCGTTCGACATGAAGGTCATCAAGGTCAACCGGCGCCGGGGCAACATCGTCCTAAGCCGCAAGCTGTTCCTGGAGACCATCAACGCCAATATGAAGGAAGAGACCCTGGCCGGCCTGGAAGAAGGCAAGCTGGTGGAAGGCACCGTCAAGAACATCACCGAGTACGGGGCCTTCGTGGACCTGGGCGGGGTGGACGGTCTGCTGCACATCACCGACATGTCCTGGGGCCGCCTGAACCACCCCAGCGAGATGTTCCAGGTGGGCGACAAGGTCGAAGTGGCCATCCTGAAGTACGACAAGGAGACCGAGCGCGTCTCCCTGGGCTACAAGCAGAAGTTCCCCGATCCCTGGCTCACCGTGGAAGAGCGCTACCCCGTGAACGCCACGGTCAAGGGCAAGGTCGTCTCCATCACCGATTACGGCGCATTTGTGGAACTTGAGCCCGGCGTCGAAGGCCTGGTGCACGTGAGCGAGATGAGCTGGACCAAGAAGGTGAAGTCCGCCAAGGGCATGGTCAACCTCGGCGACATGGTCGAGGCGCAGATCCTGCAGGTCGATCCCGAAAGCCGGCGCATTTCCCTCGGCATGAAGCAGATCACCCCCAACCCCTGGATGGAAGTCGCCGAGAAGTACAACATCGGCCAGATCGTCACCGGCACCGTCCGCAACATCACCGAGTTCGGCGCCTTCGTGGAACTGGAAGAGGGCATCGACGGCCTGATCCACGTCTCCGACTTCAGCTGGACCAAGAAGATCAAGCACCCCGGCGAGATCGTCAAGAAGGGCGACCAGGTCACCTCCAAGGTGCTCAGCCTGGATCCCCTGAACCAGCGCATGAGCCTGGGCGTCAAGCAGATGGAGCCCAACGTCTGGGAGATCTTCTTCGAAGGCCACCATGTCGGCGACACCATCACCGGCACGATCGCCCGGCTGACCGATTTCGGCGCGTTCGTCGATCTGGGCGAAGGCATCGAAGGCCTGGTGCACGTGAGCGAACTCTCCCGCAAGCGGGTCGAGGACATCACCAAGGAATTCTCGGCCGGCCAGGAGCTGACCATGAAGATCGTCAAGCTGGACCCCACCGAACACCGCATCGGGTTGTCGGTGAAGCAGTTCGAGATGGACCAGGAGCGCGGCGACATGGATATCGCCAAGAGCATGCAGCCTTTCAAGCGGGCTACGCTGGCGGATGCGTTCAAGAATGCTGAGCGGGAGGACTGATCTTCGCGCGCAGGGCGAAGAAGATTGACATGAATGAGGCGCCCGCCTGGGCGCCTCATTCATGTCTGTAGGCCCTATGCGATAAAATGGCTCAACTAGAATCCAATCACCCCCCCCGTGACAATCAACGCCACCCGCCGGTTCTGCTGCCGCCCCGCCAACGTATCATTCGAAGCCACCGGCCGTTCGCTCCCGTACCCCATGGCCGTCACCGCCTCCCCCGCCAGCCCCTGCCGTATCAGGAAGCCCCGCACCACCTGCCCCCGCCGCAGCGACAACCGCCGGTTGAACCCATCGCTGCCCGTACTATCCGTATGCCCTTCCACGCTGACCTTCAGCCCCGGATACGTCAGCACCACCCCCGCGACCTTGGCCAGCTTCTCCCGGGTCGCCGGCAGCAGGTTCGCCTTCCCGGTGGGAAACAGCAGATCGGACAGGCTGACCTCGACCCCATGTTCGGTTTCCCGGGTTTCCAGCAGCCGGCTTAACTGATCGCGCAGCTTCCTGCGCAGGGCCAGCTTCTCGGCGCTGACCTCGCGGGAGGCCTGTTCCTTGGCCCGCTGGGCCTCCTGGGCCGCCATCAGCTTGGCCCGCTCGGCCTCGATCCGGGCTGCTTCCGCCTCGCTCCGGGTGCGATCGGTTTCCGCCTTGGCCACTTCCGCCTCCTTCCTGGCCTCCTCCGCTGCCTGCCGCTCCTGCTCCCGCCGGACTTCATCCTGGCGCTTCACCGCCACCAGCCGCGCATCCTCGGCCTGCTGGACCAGCTGCCGGGCCAGGATGATGGCCGGCTTCTTCCATTTCTTCCTGTCCGCCTCCAGCTGCTCCATCAGCGCCGCCGCCTTGGGAAACTCCTCGGGGGCATACTGCTCGGCGCCCTCCGCCCGGGCGATGTCGAAGGCGTTGACGGCCTGGTAGACGTAGGGGTTGACCTTCCTGTCCAGCTTGAGCGGCGGCCCCTGCCCGGGCGTGCCCTGCACCAGGTAGGCGCCGCGCGGCAGCAACTCGTAGTGCGCGTCCACCTCTTCCACCTGGCCCCGGGTCTCGCGGATCACCGCGTTCTCCAGCACCACCACGTTGCTCACCTGGGACACGGCGAAATGCGGCTCGGCCGTGACGATCAAGCCGAAGGTCTGCAGATTGGTGTGGGCCTCGATCTCCGCCTTGCCGCTCTTGCGGACGATCACCTCCCCGAGGTTGACCGGCCGTCCCACCGGCGTGACCGCCCACAGGACATAGGTCAGGTATTCCGGACCGAACCGGGTGGCGGGCTCCAGGTGGTCGAACTTGGCCTTGACCGACATCGCCCCGGCCCGGCTCTGGACCTTGGCGGTGCCCTTGGCCTGGGGCAGCAGCACGCTGCCCCGGAAACCGATCTGGGTGGAGCCGGTGAGGTTCCGGTAATTGATGGCCCGGGTCGTGCCGGGGATGACCGTCACCTGGCAGATGGGCATCGCCTCCGGCGCCGCCCGGCCCGTCCCCGGCCCCCACAGGCAGGCGCCCAGCAAGATCAAGCGCCCCAGCCCCCGGAATCGGGAGGCGCGCGGCTTGGGTTGGTTGTTCATCGAAATCCCCCTCTGGTATGGTGCCGAGCCGACCGGCCACGGTCCTCCTCCCGGCCCCCTTGGCGGGGCTGGGCTCCGTGCTGGTTGAGCTTAAATTCCCGGGCCGGAGCCCGGCGCTCCCACCATGAGTGAGCTTGGCGGCTGGGAAGATTCACCAGCCCGGCAGCATTTCCATCTGCCAGAGGTAACTGCAGGAAACCCACCGGTAAGCTGCGCTCCGGGGTCCCTTGGGAAGGGAAATAAAAACATCATCGCCCCGACCAGACGGCCGAGGACGATGAGAAATTCTTTGTTCTAGTAGTTCCGGACGAAATGACAGGTGTATCCGCCCGGGTTCTTGACGAGGTACTTCTGGTGGTAGTCCTCGGCCGGATAGAAGGGGCCGGCCGCGACGATCTCGGTGGTGACCTTGCGCGGCCAGAAGCCGGTGGCGTCCACCTTGGCCTTCACCCGCTCCGCCACCGCCTTCTGCTCGGCATCGTGGTAGAAGATCGCCGAACGGTACTGGGACCCGATGTCGTTGCCCTGGCGGTTGGGGGTGGTGGGGTCGTGGATGTGGAAAAAGAAGGTCAGGATGGCCTCATAGCTGGTCTTGGCCGGATCGAAGGTGATCTGGATGGCCTCGGCGTGCCCGGTGGCGCCGGTGTGGACCTGCTCGTAGACCGGGTTCACGGTGTGGCCGCCGGTGTAGCCGACCAGCGTGTCCAGCACCCCCGGCTGCTGGCGGATCAGCTCCTCCATGCCCCAGAAGCAGCCGCCGGCCAGGGTGGCGATCTGCTTGGGCGGACGGCTGGACGTGGCGGCCAAGCCGAACAAAGGCAGATACTTCCCGTATCCCTGGGCGGCCATCTGGGCCACCGGGACGAAGCGCAGGGCGGCGGAATTGATGCAGAAGCGCTGGCCGGTGGGCGCGGGGCCGTCGTCGAACACGTGGCCCAGGTGGGAATCGGCCGCCTTGGAGCGCACCTCGGTGCGCACCATGCCGTAGGAGGCATCCCGCTTCTCGACCACCGCCGCGGGGTCCAGCGGCTTGGTGAAGGAGGGCCAGCCGCAGCCGGAGTCGTACTTGTCCTTGGACGAGAACAGCGGCTCGCCGGACACCACGCTGACGTAGATCCCCGCCTCGTGGTTGTTCTCGTATTCGCCCGACCCGGGCGGTTCGGTGGCGTTCTCCTGGGTGACCTTGTACTGCATCGGCGTCAGCCGCCGCTTGAGCTCATCCTTGGATTCCTGTCGCTGGTCCACGCCCGCCTCCACGGTGATGGGTGCCTTGGTCTCCGGGGCGCCGGCACTGCCCAGCACCCCGAACGCCAGGAGGGCGCCCAGCCCGATGATACCCGTGATGCCCAGCATGATCGCTCCCCGGTAGCTCAAGCTTCACCCCTTGCCCATGAGGTGCACAATACCGCCCCCGCGTGACGGCCCGCCCGGTATTTTCCTTGGCGATCGAATTATTAGCGGTACCGCCTTTCCCGCTTGACTTGCGAGCGAGGCTCAAGTGCAATGAGCCTTAGCAAGTTACCTGCGGCACCGTCTTCTGCGCGCCACGGGGATTGGAAAAATTTCATAAGGGAACTGGACATGCCTCTGGAACTCACCAAAACCCTTTATGCCCGTATCCAAGCAGCCAGCATCAAGGCCCGGCTCCGTTTCGGCCGCCCTGTCACCCTGACCGAAAAAATCCTCGCCAGCCACGCCATCGATTTCGACGCCCAGCCCTGGGAGCGGGGCAAGGCCATGCTGGCGCTGCGTCCGGACCGGGTGGCCATGCAGGACGCCACCGCCCAGATGGCCCTGCTGCAGTTCATCCAGGCCGGCCGCGAGCGCACCACCCTGCCCTCCTCGATCCACTGCGACCACCTGATCCAGGGCCGGGACGGGGCCCGGGCGGACCTGTCCAGGGGCCTGGCGGAGAACCAGGAAGTGTTCGCCTTCCTGTCCTCGGCCGCGAGGAAGTACGGCATCGACTTCTGGCGGCCGGGTTCCGGCATCATCCACCAGGTGATCCTGGAGAACTACGCGGTCCCGGGCGCGCTGATGATCGGCACCGATTCGCACACGCCCAACGCCGGCGGCCTGGGCATGATGGCGGTGGGGGTGGGCGGCGCCGACGCGGGCGAAGCCATGGCCGGCCTGCCCTGGGAAGTGCTGCAACCCAGGCTGATCGGCATCCGGCTGACCGGGTCGCTGAGCGGCTGGGTCTCTCCCAAGGACGTGATCCTGCATATCTGCGGCCGGCTCACGGTGCAGGGCGGCACCAACAAGGTGCTGGAGTACTTCGGCCCGGGGGTGGAGAGCATCAGCTGCACCGGCAAGGCCACCATCACCAACATGGGCGCGGAGCTGGGCGCCACCTGCTCGATCTTCCCGTTCGACCGGCGCATGGCCGGCTACCTGCGCCGCACCTCCCGCGGCCCCCTGGCCGACCTGGCCGAGGCCAACCTGGACTGCCTCACCGCCGATCCCGAGGTGGCCCTGGACCCCGCGCGCTTTTTCGACGAGGTGCTGGAGGTGGACCTCTCCGCCCTCACGCCCCAGGTGGTGGGCCCGCACACCCCGGACCGCACCCGGCCCATTGCAAGCCTGGGCGCGGAGGCGGCGGCCAAGGGCTATCCGCTCCAGCTGCGGGCGGCCCTGATCGGCAGCTGCACCAACTCCTCCTACGAGGACCTGAGCCGGGCGGTGGACCTGGCCCGGCAGGCGCTGGCCGCCGGCCTCAAGCCGAAGGTCCCCCTGTTCATCTCCCCGGGCTCCGAGAAGATCTACAACACCATCGAGCGGGACGGCTTCCTGGACACCTTCCGGGAGCTGGGCGCCACGGTGCTCACCAACGCCTGCGGCCCCTGCATCGGCCAGTGGGCCCGGCCGGACATGGTGCCCGGGCGCGCCGATTCCATCATCACCTCCTTCAACCGCAATTTCCCCGGGCGCAACGACGGCCGGGCCGACACCCTCGCCTTCATCGCCGGGCCGGAGATCGTCATGGCCATGGCCTTCGGCGGCAGCCTCGCCTTCGATCCGCTGCGCGACAGCCTGGACGGGCCCAGCGGCCCGTTCCGCTTCGCCCCGCCCAGGGGCGAGGAGCTGCCGCCGCGGGGCTACGAGCGGGGCGACGCCGGCTTCCAGGCGCCGGCCCAGGACGGCCGGGACATCGCGGTCGAGATCGCCCCCGGCTCGGAGCGGCTCAGCCTGCTGGCGCCGTTCCCGGCCTGGGACGGCCGGGACTTCCAGGGGCTGGTCGTGCTGCTCAAGACCGCCGGCAAGACCACCACCGACCACATCTCGCCGGCCGGGCCCTGGCTGCGCTACCGCGGCCACCTGGACCGCATCAGCGACAACATGTTCCTGGGCGCCACCAATGCCTTCACCGGGGAGCGCGGCCAGGGCACCGACGCGGTCACCGGAGAAACCGGCCTGCCCATCGCCCGCATCGCCCGGAGCTACAAGGCCAAGGGGATCGGCTCCATCGTCGTCGGCGACCAGAACTACGGCGAGGGCAGCTCCCGCGAGCACGCCGCCATGTCGCCGCGCTACCTGGGGGTCAAGGTGGTGCTGGCGCGCAGCTTCGCCCGCATCCACGAGACCAACCTGAAGAAGCAGGGCATCCTGCCGCTGGTGTTCAGCGACCCGGCCGACTGGGAGCGGGTGGAAGCCCAGGACCGGGTGGATGTGCAGGACCTGGCCGGGCTCGCCCCGGGCCGGCCGGTCCAGGTGGTACTGCACAGGCCCGACGGCCGCGCGGTGCGGCTCCAGGCCCGGCACACCCTCACCCAGGAACAGATCGGCTGGTTCCGGGCCGGCTCCGCCCTCAATGCCGTCGGCGCCCAGGAGTCCCGATGACCCAGACCCTGGCATTGCGGCCGCCTGCGGGCGAAAAGATCTCCATGGGGGCCGACGGCCGGCTGAACGTGCCCGACCACCCCATCGTCCCGTTCATCGAAGGCGACGGCACCGGGCCGGAGCTGTGGGCCGCGGCGCTGCGGGTGTTCGAGGCGGCCGTGGCCAAGGCGTACGGCGGCAAGCGCAAGATCGCCTGGTTCGAAGTGTTCGCCGGGGAGAAGGCGAACCGCGTCTACGGCCCGGGCACCTGGCTGCCCCAGGACACCATCGAGGCCTTCCGGGACTACCTGGTGGGCATCAAGGGGCCGCTCACCACCCCGGTGGGCGGCGGCATCCGCTCCATCAACGTGGCCCTGCGCCAGACCCTCGACCTGTACGCCTGCGTGCGCCCGGTGCACTACTTCCAGGGCGTGCCCTCGCCGGTGCGCCGGCCCGAGCTGGTGGACATGGTCATCTTCCGGGAGAACACCGAGGACATCTACGCCGGCATCGAATGGGAGGAGGGCACCCCGGAGGTGGCCAAGGTCATCCGCTTCCTCCAGGAGGAAATGGGCGTGAAGAACATCCGCTTCCCCGGCTCCTCGGGCATCGGGGTCAAGCCGGTGAGCCGCGAGGGTTCCCAGCGGCTGATCCGCGCGGCCATCCGGCACGCGCTGGACAATCGGCGCAAGAGCGTCACCATTGTCCACAAGGGCAACATCATGAAGTTCACCGAAGGCGGCTTCCGCAAGTGGGGCTACGAACTGGCCAAGGCCGAGTTCGGCGAGGAGACCGTGACCTGGGCCGAATGCGGCGGCAACCCGCCCCCCGGCAAGCTGCTGGTGAAGGACTGTATCGCCGACAACTTCCTCCAGGAGATCCTGCTGATGCCCGCCGACCACGATGTGGTCGCCTCCTGCAACCTGAACGGCGACTACATCTCAGACGCCCTGGCGGCCCAGGTGGGCGGCCTGGGCATCGCCCCCGGGGCCAACATCAACTACCTCACCGGGCACGCCTGCTTCGAGGCCACCCACGGCACGGCGCCCCGGTTCGCCGGCCAGAACAAGGTGAACCCCAGTTCGGTCATCCTGTCGGGGGTGATGATGCTGCAGCACTTCGGCTGGCGCGAGGCCGCCTGGCTGATCGAGAACGCCCTGGAAGCGGCCATCGCCGCCGGGGCCGTCACCTTCGACCTGGCCCGGCCCATGCTGCAGGAAGGCCGGGCCAACGTGCGGGAAGTGGGCACCTTCGAATTCGCCATGGAAATCATCAAAGGAATGGGATAAATGGGAAACGCGACGAAATCAGTGCCCCCGGGCAAACCTGCCCCGAAACTTGAAGAGGCGACCATGGCCAACACCGCGAAACTGGAACTGGACGGCAAAGTGCTGGAGCTGCCCATCATCGAGGGAACCGAAGGTGAGCGGGCCATCGATTTCCGGAATCTGCGGGCCAAGACCGGCTACATCACCTACGACGAGTCCTACGGCAACACCGGCAGCTGCCAGAGCAAGGTCACTTTCATCGACGGCGAGAAGGGCATCCTGCGCTACCGCGGCATCCCCATCGAGGAGCTGGCCGAGGGCTCCACCTTCGTCCAGGCCGCCTACCTGGTCATCTTCGGCCATCTGCCCACCGAATCCGAGCGGGTGGAATTCTCCGGCCTGCTGACCAAGTACCAGATGATCCACGAGGACATGAAGTTCCATTTCGAGGGCTTCCCCTCCTCGGCCCACCCCATGGCGATCCTGTCGGCCATGATCAACGCCGCCGGCTGCTTCATCCCCGAACTGACCAACGAGTACAACCCCGAGGTGTTCGAGCAGCAGGCCGCCCGGTTGCTATCCCAGGTGCGCACCCTGGCCGCCTACGCCTTCCGCAAGTCGCGCGGCCTGCCCTCCATCTATCCCAAGAAGAAGTACACCTACACCGAGAACTTCCTGCACATGATGTTCTCCGAGCCGGACGAGGACTACCCCCTGGACCCGGCCATCGTCGACGCCCTGGACCTGATCTTCCTGCTGCACGCTGACCATGAGCAGAACTGCTCCACCGCCACCGTGCGCATGGTCGCCTCCAGCCGCGCCAACCTGTTCGCCAGCGCCTCGGCCGGGGTCTGCGCCCTCTGGGGCCCGCTGCACGGCGGGGCCAACCAGGCGGTGATCGAGATGCTCCGGGAGATCAAGGCGGAAGGCGACGACGGCACCAAGTTCCTGGACAAGGTCAAGAACCGCGGCGGCGGCGCCAAGCTGATGGGCTTCGGCCACCGGGTCTACAAGAACTACGACCCGCGGGCCCGGATCATCAAGCGGCGCAGCGACGAGCTGCTGGCCAAGCTGGGCATCAGCGACCCGCTGCTGGACATCGCCAAGCGCCTGGAGGAGGCCGCGCTGAACGATCCCTACTTCATCGAGCGCCGGCTCTACCCCAACGTGGACTTCTACAGCGGCATCATCATGCAGGCCATCGGCATCCCGCTGGAGATGTTCACGGTGATCTTCTCCATCGGCCGCATGCCGGGCTGGATCGCCAACTACAAGGAAGTGATGGAGGATCCCGAAAGCCGCATCTACCGGCCGCGGCAGATCTACCAGGGGCCCACCCTCAATCACTACGTCCCGCTGTTCGAACGGTAGGGGGGAATGGCGGAACCCCGAGGCAAGATCAACACCCGCCGTGCCTGGCGGGAAGCCAGCGACCTGATCCGCCGGCACCGGAAATCCCTGACGCTGGGCCTGGCGCTGATGCTGGTCAGCCGGCTGGCCGGCATGGTGCTGCCCTTGAGCACCAAGTATCTCATCGATGACGTCATCACCAAGCACAACAGCCACCTGCTCATGCCCCTGGCCCTGGCCGCGGGGCTGGCCACCCTGATCCAGGCGGTGACCAGCTACGCCAACTCGCAGGTGGTGAGCGTGGCGGCCCAGCGCGCCATCATGGGCATGCGCCAGCGGGTCCAGGAACACATCCTGCGCCTGCCGGTGGCGTACTTCGACGCCACCCGCAGCGGCGTGGTGATCGCCCGAGTGATGAACGATTCCGAGGGCATCCGCAACCTGGTGGGCACCGGGCTGATCCAGCTGGTGGGCGGCCTGCTCACCGCCGTGCTGTCGCTGGGGGTCATGTTCTGGCTGAACTGGAAGCTGACCCTGGCCATCCTGATCTTCCTGGGGATCTTCGGCGGCGCCATGGCCGTGGCCTTCATGCGGCTGCGCCCGCTGTTCCGCAAGCGCAGCGAGCTCACCGCCGAGCTCACCGGACGGCTGGCGGAATCCGTGGGCGGCGTGCGCATCCTCAAGGTCTACGTGGCCGAGGACCGGGAATCCAGGATCTTCGCCGAGGGCGCCGAACGGCTGTTCCGCAACATCGCCGGCACCATCACCGGCACCAGCGCCGTCACCGCCTTCTCCACCGCGGTCGTCGGCGCGGTCGGCGTGCTGATCATGATCGTCGGCGGCCACGCCATCTTCGCCGGGGCGATGACCCTGGGCGACCTGATCATGTACACCTTTTTCGTGGGGCTGCTGGCTGCGCCGGTGGTGCAGATCGCCAGCATCGGCACCCAGGTGAGCGAAGCCTTCGCCGGCCTCGACCGCATCCGGGAAGTCCTGGACCTGCCCACCGAGGACCAGGAGGACGCCTCCCGCGAGGCGCTGCCCGCCCTGCGCGGCACGGTGGAATTCCGCGACGTCCGGTTCGCCTACACGCCCGGCACGCCGGTGCTGCGCGGGCTGTCCTTCCGCGTCCCGGCCGGCTCCACGGTGGCCCTGGTGGGTTCCAGCGGTTCCGGCAAGAGCACCATCATCGGCCTGCTCATGGCCTTCCAGCGCCCCCAGGAGGGCCAGGTGCTGGTGGACGGCCAGGACCTGCAGCGCCTGCGCCTGCGCGACTACCGGGCCAAGCTCGGCGTGGTGATGCAGGACAATTTCCTGTTCGACGGCACCATCGCCGAGAACATCGCCTTCGCCAAGCCCGGCGCCACCCGGGCGGAGATCGAGGCGGCGGGCGCCATCGCCCACGTGGAAGAGTTCGTCGCCCGGTTCGACCTGGGCTACGACACCGTGGTCGGCGAACGCGGGGTGAAGCTCTCCGGCGGCCAGCGCCAGCGGGTGGCGATCGCCCGGGCCATCCTGGCCGATCCGCGCATCCTCATCCTGGACGAGGCGACCTCGTCGCTGGACAGCGAAAGCGAAGCCCTGATCCGGGACGGCCTGCGCCGGCTGCGGGCCGGCCGCACCACCTTCGTCATCGCCCACCGGCTGAGCACCATCCAGAGCGCCGACCAGATCCTGGTGGTGGAGGGCGGCGAGATCGTCGAGCGCGGCGCGCACGCCGAGCTCCTGGCCCTGGGCGGCCGCTACCGGCAGCTGCACGACCGCCAGCAGGGCAGCGAACTGGACGCGTTCATCAACCCCGGCGAGGATTTCACCGCCCAGCCGGCAAACGATTAAAATGGCATAGACCCCGAGGCCAACCATGCGGACTGCCCTCATCCTCAGCTTCCTCAGCCTGCTCCTGGCGCTGCCGGCGCACAGCGCCGCGCCGGCGTCCAGGGAAGGCGACTACCTCGCCAGGGACTTCCACTTCAAGAGCGGCGAAGTCCTGCCGGAACTGCGCCTGCACTACACCACCCTGGGCACGCCCCGGCGCGGCCCGGACGGCCGCGTGAACAACGCCGTGCTGCTGCTGCACGGCACCACCGGCACCGGGCGGAACTTCCTGGCGCCCAGCTTCGCCGATGAGCTGTTCGGCCCCGGCCAGCCGCTGGACGCCTCGCGCTACTACCTCATCCTGCCGGACGGCATCGGCCGCGGCGGGTCGAGCAAACCCAGCGACGGCCTGCGCGCCCGTTTCCCGCGCTACGGCTACCAGGACGTCGTTGAAGCGCAGCACCTGCTGGTCACCCAGGGACTCGGCGTGGACCACCTGCGCCTGGTGCTGGGCACCTCCATGGGCGGCATGCAGACCTGGATGTGGGGCGAGACCTATCCGGCCATGATGGACGCGCTCATGCCGATCGCCAGCCAGCCCACCCAGATCTCCGGGCGCAACCTGCTCTGGCGGCGGATCATCACCGAAGCGATCCGCCAGGACCCGGACTGGAAGGGCGGCGACTACCAGGTGCCGCCGACCCGCTGGGCCAGCGTCGCGCCGATCTTCAACCTCATGGCCGACAGCCCGGTGCGGCTGCAGGGCCAGGGTCCCACCCGGCAGGCCGGCAACGCGCTCTACGACCAGCTGGTGGCCACGGCGCGGAAGAACGACGCCAACGACTATCTGTACTGGTTCGAATCTTCCTTCGACTACGACCCGGAGCCCGCCCTCGGCAGCATCAAGGCCCGGCTGCTGGCCGTCAACTTCGCCGACGACCAGATCAACCCCAGCTCCCTGGGGGTCATGGAGGGCCTCACCGCCAAGGTCGCCAACGGCCGTTTCGTCCTGGTGCCCATCAGCAGCCGCACCATCGGCCACCAGACCCTGACCCAGGCGGCCGTGTGGAAGCCCTACCTGGAGGAGCTGCTCAAGGAGTCCCAAAAAGGATAAATGCCCATTGATTTGTCCTAAAATCTCGAGGCCCGGGCGGGGGAGCCGGCGGCGTCCCCTGAAGCCATGGCGGGCGCGGGGCTGCGTGCCTTCTTCAACATGGCCACGGCATGGCATCTCGGGGCACCATCTACGGCGCCTCCCGGCAGTTCGCCCGGGGCCACCGTCAACCGGTGCGCGGGCTGGCCTATGCCAGTGTGCGAGCAGTGGGGGGCAGCGCCGTCGTCGGCTTCCGGCCCGAGACGGTGCGGGACCTCAAGCACCACCACCAGGTCGTCATGAGCTGGGACGGTTCCCAGCTCGCGCTCTGACCGGACCTTTCATCCGAGCCCCAGGGTATCCGCCAGGGCCTGGCCGATGGCGTCGAGCACCGGGGCGGGCACGGTGCCGAGCCGGCTCCGCAGCCGGCCCTTGTCGACGGTGAGGACCTGGGTGCAGTTGGCCCAGGACGGGGCGCGCAGGCCGGTCGAGGCGGTCCTGGGCACCGGAACGTAAAAGGCGTAGGAACGCCCCTGGGTGGTGAGCGGCACCAGGATGGTGGTGCGGGCGCCGGGCGCGTGGTTGCCTTCGTCGCACTGGACGATCACCCCCGGGCGCCAGCCCTCCTGTTCCGAACCCCGGCCCGGGCTCCAATCCAGCATCCAGATGTCGCCCCGGCTGCAGTCCGCCGGCTTCACTTGGCCTTCCCCTTGCGCCTGGGCTTGGGCTCCACCCGGAACGGGATGTCCGCCTCCGCGGCGATCTCCGCCTGGGCCGCGAAGGCATACGCCACATCCTGGGCGTCGCCGTCCGCGGCATAGGCCGCCCAGTCCATGGCCAGGCGCTGCCGGCGCGCGTTCTGCCGCTCCCGCTCCAGGAGGCCCGCCAGGAAGGCGTTCACGCTCATCGCCTCGGCCTTGGCCGCCTGCTGCAGGTAGGCGGCGAGATCATCGGAAATGCGCAAGGTCGTGCTGAACATGATGCACCTTCTGCCATCATGTTATGCCATCAGCCGGTTCCCGCCCATGGAAATTCCCGGGCACCCGGCGCCACGGCAGGTATAGTGTAGGCGTGACTCAGAAATTGCCGATCCCGGCGGGCGCAGTTCCTTCAAATTTCACGCAGGCCTTCTTCGAGGAAAACCGTGGATTTCACGCTGCCCGAACACGTCGAAGCCCTCCGCGAGGAGGTCCGCAGGTTCGCCCAAAAGGAGATCCGGCCCCACGTCATGACCTGGGACGAGGCCCGGACCTTCCCCATGGAGGTCCTGAAGCAGCTGGGCGAGATGGGCATGATGGGCATCATCTTTCCCGAGCGGTACGGCGGCGCCGGCATGGGCTACCTGGAATATGCCGTGCTGGTGGAGGAGCTGTCCCGGGTGGACGGCAGCGTGGGGCTCAGCGTGGCGGCCCACAACAGCCTCTGTTCCAACCATATCTACAGCCAGGGCAGCGAGGCGCAGCGGGAGAAGTTCCTCCCGCCGCTGGCCGGCGGCCAGGTGCTCGGCACCTGGGCGCTGACCGAGCCCGGCTCCGGCAGCGACGCGGGGGCGCTGCGCACCACCGCCCGGCGCCGGGGCGACGCCTGGGTGCTGAACGGCACCAAGAACTTCGCCACCCACGGCAGCGTGGCGGGGATCGCCGTGGTCATGGCGCGCACCCGCAGCGGCCAGGGCACCGACGGCATCAGCGCCTTCATCCTGGAGCGCGGCATGAAGGGCTTCCGCCCCGGCAAGCAGGAAAACAAGCTGGGCATGCGCGCCAGCGACACCTCCGAACTGATCCTCGAAGAGGTGGAGGTACCCGGGGAGAACCTGCTGGGGGCGGAAGGGGTCGGCTTCAAGCAGGCGATGAAGACCCTGGACGGCGGCCGCATCAGCATCGCCGCCCTGGCACTCGGCATGGCCCAGGGCGCGTTCGAGGCCAGCGTGAAGTACGCGGCCATCCGCCGGACCTTCGGCAAGGCGATCAACGAGCACCAGGCCATCCAGTTCAAGCTGGCCGACATGCAGGTGCAGATCGAGGCGGCGCGCGGCCTGGTGTACCGCGCCGCCTGGCTCAAGGACCAGGGCCTGCCCTACGGCAAGGCGGCGGCCATGGCCAAGCTGTACGCCTCGGAGATGGCCTGCCGGGTGGCGGACGAGGCGGTGCAGATCCACGGGGGCTACGGCTTCATCAAGGACTACCCGGTGGAGAAGTTCTACCGGGACGTCAAGCTCTGCACCATCGGCGAAGGCACCAGCGAGGTGCTGCGCATGGTGATCGCCCGGCACATCATCAAGGAGGCCTGAGGGTGACCCTGATCCAGAGCCGGCTCAAGCCATCCTCCGAGAGCTTCAGGCAGAACCATGCGCACAACCTGGCCCTGTGCGAGGCGCTGCGCGAGCGGAAGGAGCTGCTCAAGCAGGGCGGCGGCGCCAAGGCCATGGCCCGGCACCGGGACCAGGGCAAGCTGTTCGTGCGCGACCGGATCACCGCGCTGTGCGACGCCGGCACGCCGTTCCTGGAGGTGGGGCTGCTCGCCGCCCTGGGCGTCTACCCGGATCCCGTGCCGGCCGCGGGCCTGGTGACCGGGGTGGGCATGGTACTGGGCCGGCCGTGCATGATCATCGCCAACGACGCCACCGTGAAGGGCGGCGCCTACTACCCGCTGACGGTGAAGAAGCACCTGCGGGCCCAGGAGATCGCCCTGGAGAACCGGCTGCCCTGCCTCTACCTGGTGGACAGCGGCGGGGCCTTCCTGCCCCTGCAGGCCGAGGTGTTCCCGGACAAGGAGCACTTCGGCCGGATCTTCTTCAACCAGGCCACCCTGTCGGCCGCCGGCATCCCCCAGCTGGCCGCGGTCATGGGCAGCTGCACCGCCGGGGGCGCCTACGTCCCGGCCATGAGCGACCAGACCGTCATCGTCAACGGCACCGGCACCATCTTCCTGGGCGGCCCGCCCCTGGTGAAGGCGGCCACCGGCGAGGACGTCAGCGCCGAGGAGCTGGGCGGGGCCCGGGTGCACACCGAGTTCTCCGGGGTGGCCGACCACTTCGCCGAGGACGACGCCCAGGCCATCGGCATCCTGCGCGAGCTGGTGGGCCACCTGGGCCCGGCGCCCCGGGCCGAGGTGGCCATGCGCAGCCCGGAGCCGCCGGCCTACGACCCGGACGAGATCCTCGGCGTCTGGCCCAGGGACCTGCGCCGGCAGGGCGACATCCGCGAAGCCATCGCCCGGATCGTCGACGGCAGCCGCCTCTGCGAATTCAAGGAGCGCTACGCCACCACGCTGGTCACCGGCTTCGCCCACGTGGAGGGCCTGCCCTGCGGCCTGGTGGCCAACAACGGCGTGCTGTTCGGCGAAAGCGCGCTCAAGGCGGCGCACTTCATCGAGCTGTGCACCTCCCAGAAGATCCCCCTGGTGTTCCTGCAGAACATCACCGGCTTCATGGTCGGCGCCCAGGCGGAGCGCGGCGGCATCGCCAAGGACGGCGCCAAGATGGTCCACGCGGTGGCCACCGCCCGGGTGCCCAAGCTCACCCTGATCCTGGGCGGCAGCTTCGGCGCGGGCAACTACGGCATGTGCGGCCGGGCCTACGGCCCGCGCTTCCTGTGGTCCTGGCCTTCGGCGCGCATCTCGGTCATGGGCGGGGCCCAGGCCGCCGAGGTGCTGGTGACGGTCAAGCGCGAGCAGCTGGAACGGGACGGCCGGGCGCTCACGGCGGCCGAGGCCGAGGCCATCGCCCGGCCGATCCTCGAGAAGTACGAGCGGGAAGGCCACCCCACCTACGCCTCGGCCCGCCTGTGGGACGACGGCGTGGTGGACATGCGCGCCACCCGCGCCGTGCTGGCCGCATCCCTGGCCTGCGCCCTGTCGGCCCCGGTGGAAGCGACCCGCATGGGCGTGCTGCGAATGTGAGGTGGCGATGAAGGAAAGCGGCATCATCCGGATCGGCAACGCCGGCGGCTACTGGGGCGACGACCCCCACGCGCTGCGCCGGCAGGTGCTCGGCCCGCTCGACCTGGACTACATCTCCATCGACTACCTGGCCGAAGTGACCATGAGCATCCTGCAGAAGCAGAAGAGCCGCGACGCCGCGGCCGGCTACGCGCGCGACTTCGTCACCCAGATCGAACCCCTGCTGGAGCGGATCCTGCTTCGGCGCATCCGCATCATCACCAACGCCGGCGGGGTCAACCCCGAAGCCTGCGCCGCCGCCCTGGCGGCGGTGGCCCGGGCCAAGGGCCTGAAGCTGCGCATCGCCGTGGTGGAGGGCGACGACGTCGCCCCGCGCCTGGCCGCGCTCATGGCCCAGGGGGTGGACCTCTGTAACCTGGAGACCGGCGCGCCGTTTCGGCATGCGGACCAGACCCTGGCGGCCAACGCCTATTTCGGCGCCATGCCGGTGGTCGAGGCGCTGGCCTTCGATCCGCACATCGTCATCTGCGGCCGGGTCACCGACACCGGCATCACCCTGGCCCCGCTGATCCACGAATTCGGCTGGGGCCCGGAGGACTGGGACCTGCTGGCGGCCGGCATCGTCGCCGGCCACATCATCGAATGCGGGGCCCAGGCCACCGGCGGCAATTTCACCGACTGGAAGAAGGTGCCCAGCTTCATCGACCTGGGCTTTCCCATCGTGGAATGCCGGTCCGACGGCTCCTTCACCGTCACCAAGCACCCCGGCAGCGGCGGCCTGGTCACCTGCCAGACCGTGCGGGAACAGCTGCTCTACGAGATGGGCGAACCGCAGAGCTACCTCACCCCCGACGTCATCGCCGACTTCGCAAGCGCCAGGCTGGAGCCGGACGGTCCCGACCGGGTGCGCATCGAAGGCATCCAGGGACGCCCGCCCACCGAGCTGCTGAAGGTCAGCATCGCCCATGCCGACGGGGTCAAGGCCGGCGGCGCCCTGATCGTCTGCGGCCCGGACGCCCGGGCCAAGGCGGACCTGTTCGCCCGGGTCTTCTGGCAGCGCCTGGGCAGCGAGCTGGACCGGGCCGGGATCCCCCCGCTGGAGCGCACCTGCACCGAATGCGTGGGCGACGACGCCACCCACCGCGGGCTCAGCCCCCGGCAACCGGCCAGCGAGATCCTGCTCCGGCTCTCCGCCCATTCGGCCCGCCGGGACGGCCTGGAGCTGTTCCGCAAGCTGCTGCCGTCCATGATCCTCTCCGGCCCCGCCGGGGTGGCGGTCACCGGCGGCGCCCCGGCCATCACCGAGGTGGTGAGCTACTGGCCGGCGCTGATGCCCAGGGCACTCGCCCTGCCCAGCGTGCGGCTGCTGGAGGAACGGGGCACCGGCCGCCTGGAGCAGCTCCACACCACCGGGCCGCTGCCCTGGCCCGCCACTCCGGGCCCGCGGCCGCCCCTGGAGCCGGCCGATCCCTGGCCGCCCTTCCCGCCGGACGGGCCCATGGTGCGCCTGCCGCTCATGCGCATCGCCCATGCCCGCAGCGGCGACAAGGGCGACACCGCCAACATCGGCCTGATCGGCCGCTCCGGGCCATGCTACGCCTGGCTGCGCGACCACCTCGACGCCGGCCAGGTCAAGCAGTGGTTCAGCGGCCACTGCCTGGGCCCGGTGACCCGCCACCCGGTGCCCCAGCTCTGGGCCCTGAACTTCCTGCTGGAAGCGACCCTGGGCGGCGGCGGCACGCTGAGCCTGTTCATCGACGCCCAGGGCAAGACCCTGGCCCAGGCCCTGCTGCGCTGCCAGCTGGAGCTGCCCGAAGCCCTGCTGGCCACCATCGGCGCCGATGACCTGCCCTGCCCCGGCGAATTGAACGCCCAAGGAGGCCCCCCATGACCAACCTGGCCCCGTTTCCCCTGGAAGCCACCCTGTTCGCCGGCGCCACGGTCCGGGCGGAAGCCCTGGCCAAGGGGGTGGCGCGCGTGGTGCTGGACCGTCCCCAGGTGCGCAACGCCTTCAATGCCGAGATGATCCGGGAGCTGTCCCAGGCCCTGGCGGAGCTGGCGGCCCTGCCCTGCGACCAGCTCCGGCTGCTGCTGCTGGTGGGCGAAGGCAACGTGTTCTGCGCCGGGGCGGATCTCGCCTACATGAAGGAGCAGGCCTCGGCGGAGCCCGCGCGCAACCTGGAGAACGCCCGGGAACTGGGGCGGATGTTCCGGGCCCTGGCCGGCTTCCCCGCGCCGGTGGTCAGCTTCGTGCGCGGCGCGGCCATCGGCGGCGGCCTGGGCCTGGCGGTGTGCAGCGATTACGTGCTGGCCGAGCCCAGGGCGGCGTTCGCCACTTCCGAAGTCATGCTCGGGCTGGTCCCGGCCGTCATCAGCCCGTACCTCGTGCGCAAGCTGGGCCTGGCCCACGCCGCTCCGCTCATGCTCACCGGCCGCCGCATCGAGGGCACCGAAGCCCTGGCCCTGGGCCTGGCGCAGCGGCTGGTGCAGCCCGAGGAGACCGGGGAGGAGGCCCTGGCCAAGGTGCTCCGGGACTTCCTCCGGGCCGGGCCCCGGGCCGCCCGCGCCACCCGGGAGCTGCTGCTGCGCGTCAGCCCCCTGCCCGGCCCGGAGCTGTTCGAGGCCACCGCGGCGGCGATCGCCGCCGCCCGGGCCTCCAGCGAAGGCCAGCAGGGCCTCCAGGCCTTCTTCAACAAGAGCGCCCCACCCTGGGAGCATGCCTTTTGACCGCCCGGCGCCTGGTCATCGCCAACCGGGGCGAGATCGCCCGCCGCATCCTGCGCGCCGGCCGGGCCATGGGCTACCAGGTGGCGGTCATCTCCACCGGCCAGGACGCCGGCGCCAGGGTGCGCCGGGAGGCCGACGCGGTGCTGCCGGTGCCGAGCTTCCTGGACATCCCGGCGATCGTGGCGGCCAGCCGGGCCTGGGGCGGCCAGTTGCTGCACCCCGGCTACGGGTTCCTGTCCGAGCACGCCGGGTTCGCCCAGGCGGTGGAGGACGCCGGCCTCGTCTTCGTCGGGCCGGCCCCGGAAAGCATGCGCGCCCTGGGCCGCAAGGAGGCCGCCAAGGCGCTGGCCCGGGCCTGCGGCGTGCCGGTGCTGGACGCCCTGCTTTCCCATGAGCTGGCATGCCTGCCCCCGGCGCGCTGGGCGGCGGAGCTGGCCGCCCGGGGCATCCGGGCGCCCTTCCTGGTGAAGGCCAGCGGCGGCGGCGGCGGCCGGGGCATGCGCGTGGTGGCCGAGGCCGGCGAGCTGCCGGAGGCGGTGCGCCGGGCCGGGCTGGAAGCCGAGGCCGCCTTCCATGACGGCACCGTGTTCGTCGAGCGCTACCTGGAGGGCCCCCGGCACATCGAGATCCAGGTGTTCGGCGACGGCCGCGGCGGCGGCGTGTTCCTGGGCGAGCGGGAATGCTCCCTGCAGCGCCGGCACCAGAAGGTGCTGGAGGAGGCCCCCAGTTCCGTGGTGGACCCGGCCTTGCGCGAGGCCCTGGGCCGGGCCGCCCTGGCCCTGGTGCGGGAGACCCGCTACCGGGGCGCCGGGACCGTGGAATTCCTGCTGGACGCCGAACGCTCCTGGTATTTCCTGGAGGTGAACACCCGCATCCAGGTGGAGCACCCGGTCACCGAGCAGGTCTACCACGTGGACCTGGTGCAGGCCCAGCTGGAGCTGGCCGAGGGACGCTGGCCGGCCGCCCTGGGCGACCCCGGGGCGTTCGCCCCGCCCACGCCCGACGGGGTGGCCCTGGAGGCCCGCATCCTGGCCGAGGACCCCCGCCACGGTTTCATCCCGACCCCGGGCCCGCTGCGGGTCTACCGGGAGCCCGCCGGCGCGGGCATCCGGGTGGACTCGGGGGTGGGCCAGGGCGACCAGGTGGGCGCCCAGTTCGATTCGCTGATCGCCAAGCTGATCGTCTGGGGCCCGGACCGGGCCGCCGCCGTGGCGCGCCTGTCCGCGGCCCTGGAGGGCTTCGTCATCCTCGGCTGCGTCACCAACCTGCCCCTGCTCCAGGCCATCAGCCGGGCCCCGGATTTCCTGGCCGGCCGCAGCTCCACCAGCTGGATCCAGGACCACCTGGCCGGCTTGAACGCCCCGCTCCTGCCCGCCCCAAGCCTCGCCCTGGTCGAATCCCAGCCCTTCCGGGAAGCGCTCTCCTGCGCCCTGCGCGGCATGGGCCAGCCCCAGCCCGGCCCCGCCGAGCGGTTCGCCGCCCTGGCGCACCCGGAGCTGAGCATCGGCGGCGCCCCGAAGCCGGTATTCAGCCTGCTTCGGGAGGCCGGGCAAGACCGGTTCACCCTGCGGGTGCCGGGACGCGAGGCGGCGGACTGCACCGCCTGCCGGCTGCCGGGATCGGACATGGCCCTGGCCGTGGGCGGGGAGACCCTGGTGCTGGCGGACCCCCAGGCCCGCCCGGCCGCGGCCCGCTCCGGCCCCGCGGCCTCCGGCCAGGTGCTGGCGCCCATGGGCGGGAAGGTCCTGGAGGTGCATGTGGCCCCGGGGGATGCGGTGGAACCGGGCCAGCTGCTGTTCCTGCTGGAGTCGATGAAGATGCAGTTCGAGATCAGCGCGCCGGGCCGGGCCCGGGTGGCGGCGGTCCTGGTGCAACCGGGCCAGGTGCTCCAGGGACCGGAACCGCTCGCGCTTTTGGGCCCGTAGCGCTAAAGCCCCAGCCACCGGCCCAAGTATTCCCAGCAGGCGACATGGTTCATGTTGAACGCCTTGCCCTGGGGAACCAGATCCTGGAGCTGGAAGTCACGCGGCTGGCCCTGCCAGTCGGCACCCAGGGGGGTGACGGCCAGGCCCGCCTTCGCCGCCAGGGCCAGGGCCCGGGGCAGATGGGACGCCGAGCTCAGCAGCCCCATGCGCTGCCAGCCGAACCGCGCCTGCAGCCGCCGGTAGGCCTGGATCTCCTCCCGGGAATTCAAGCAAGGTTCGCCCACCGGCAGGATGGCGCTGTCCGGAATGCCCACGGCGCGCCACAGGGCGCGGGTCTCCTGGCCCAGGTCGCGGCGCCCCTGGAACCCGTTGCCGGCCCCGCTGGACACCAGCAGCCGGACCTTGCCGGCATGCCACAGCCGGGCCGCCAGGAAAATGCGGTCGCCGATCGTGCTCAGCTCCGGTTCGCCGCGTTCGTCCTGGTCGCTGCCTCCCCCCATGACGAACACCGCGTCGAAGGGCGGCAGCGCAGCCACCGCCACCGGCGGGACGCAGCGCTCCAGGCTGGCCATCAGCCTACCCGCCAGATGGACGTTGCCCGCGCAGGTGTACAGGGCGGCGATCACCAGGCCCAGGGCGGCCTGCCGCCACTGGCGCAGGTACAGGCTGAACAGGACGGCGGCCAGCATGAGCAGCCAGATCAGCCCGACCGGCATGATCAGTATCCCCACGGTCTTCTCGAAGGCAAAGAGGGTCATCGGGCGTCAGTCTACTCGATCCGGATGAAGCCCGCCTGCACGGCCTTGGGAAAATCCGGTTCCGGCGCCTGCAGCGCCGTGATGATGGCGTCGGGGTCCCCGGTGCCCGGCAGGATCCCCTGCAGGCGGTTGCGCCCCTTGTCCTTGGCACCGTAAAGGCTTTCGTCGGCCAGCCGGAACACCTGCTCCCAGCCCAGCCCCTCGGGCCGCTCGGGCAGGAAGGGGAAGCTGGCGTAGCCCACCGAGCAGGTCTGGCGGATGGTCTGCCCACCCGGGAGCTGGAAGGGGTGGTTGGCCATCTGCTCGTGGACCCGGACGGCGATGAGCGGCGGGGTGGCCCGGTCCGAATCCAGGGCCAGGATCAGGAATTCCTCGCCGCCCCAGCGCAGCACCAGGTCCGGCTTGCGCACGATCTCCTTCAGCAGCTTGGACACCTGCAGCAGCACGGCATCGCCGGCGGCGTGGCCGTGCTCGTCGTTGACATGCTTGAACAGATCCAGATCCACCAGGATCAGGCTGATGCTGCGCCGGTTCAGGATATCCCCGTCGTTGAGCAGCCAGTGGCGCAGCACCCGGGGCGTCTCCTCCTGCATGAACTCGTGCAGGTAGCGGCGGTTGCGCAGGCCGGTCAGGGGATCGCGCAAGGCCAGGTCCTCCAGGCGCTGGGTCAGCAGCACCGTCTGGAACAGCGCGTGGTGCACCTGCAAGGCGGAGGCCAGGAGGGCGCAGAGGTAGATCAGCATGGCCATGGCAAAGAGGTAGCCCATGCCGAGGGGCGGATGGATGAACCCCACCGCCACCAGGCTGCCCATGGCGGGCAGCACGAAGGCCCCGTAGCAGAGGGGGCTGCCGGCCATGGTGACGCAGCCCAGCGAAGTCACGCCGACCATGCACAGCGTGATCAGCAGGAACTGGCCGGCGTCCAGGTGCGAAACGACCACCAGGATGATCCCGCCCAGGAACAGCCCGACCCCGCAGGCGCCCGCCGTGAACAGGATGAACCGGGGGATGGGCCGGCGCATCACCGCTTCCAGGTGGTCGCCGCGGAACGCCAGGACCAGCCGGTACAAGTCCGCCACCACCAGGCCGGGGAACAGGAACCAGAGCCAGCCCAGGTCCGCCACCTGGCGCCTCAGGATGAGGTAGCAGATGCCGATGAGCGCCAGCTGCAGCACCACCGGCACCCGGCTGCGCCGGTACAGGTTCCGCACCAGCGCCATGTGCACGGCCCTCATGTGGGAGCGGTCGCCAGGCGCGAGGGTGAAGGGGGTGATCCAGTTCATGCTGTGGCTTTCCGCGGTAAATAGTTGGTCTGTAAATAGATTGACAGTACCGTCAAGTTTGCCGGGAATGAAATTCCTTGCGCGGACCCCGGCATCGGCTGAATAGTTGGGCATTGACAGCACACGCGCCCCGTCCGGGGGGAGGTCCCCATGAAACTTGCGGTCCTGGGTGGAAGTCTGAGGCAGGGTTCCCTGAACCGGCGCCTGCTGGAGCATCTGGCCCAGCAGCTGGCGGGCATGGGCCACGAGGTCGCGTCCGTGGCCGGAGACGCCCTGCGCCTGCCCCTGTACGACGCCGACCTGCCGGCCCCCGCCGGGGTGCTCGCCGTGCAGGCCGCCCTGGCCGGGGCCGCCGGGCTGGTCATCGTTTCGCCCGAATACAACGCCGGCATCCCGCCGCACCTCAAGAACGCCGTGGACTGGCTGTCCACCCTCGCGCCGAACCCGCTGAAGGGCATTCCGGTGCTGCTCGCCGCCGCCTCCCCCGGCGCCTTCGGCGGGGCCCGCGCCCTGCTTTCCTGGCGCCCGGTCCTGGCCAACCTGGGGGCCCTGGCGCTGCCGGGCGCCATCACCGTGCCCCTGGCCGACCGCAACCTGGACGGCGCCGGCGCCCCGCTGGATCCCCGCTCCGCCAAGGAGGTCCAGCAGGCGCTCGGTGCCTTCGTGCAATGGACCGCCCGGCTAGCGGCCAACTGAACAGGAGTCCCCCATGATCACCTTCCGCCCAGCTGAAACCCGCGGCCACTTCGACTTCGGTTGGCTCGACACGTGGCACACCTTTTCCTTCGGCGACTACCATGACCCCGCCCACCAGCAGTTCCGCGCCCTGCGGGTGATCAACGAGGACCGGGTGCAGCCCGACCAGGGCTTCGGCACCCATGGCCACAAGGAGATGGAGATCCTCACCTGGGTGCTGGAAGGCAGCCTGGCCCATGAGGATTCCATGGGGCACCGCAGCACCCTCAGGCCCGGCCAGGCCCAGGCCATGAGCGCGGGCACCGGCATCCGCCACAGCGAGTTCAACGGCTCGACCACCGAGGCGGTCCACCTCCTGCAGATCTGGCTGCTCCCCGGCACCCCGGACCTCGCTCCGGGCTACCAGGAGGCCGCCTTCCCCGACCTGGAGCTGCACAACCGCCTGCGGCTGATCGCCAGCCAGGACGGGGCCGACGGCTCGGTGGTCCTGCACCAGGATGTGCGGGTCTACGTGGCCCGGCTGGAGGCCGGCGCGAGCGTCCGGCACCCCTTCGCCCAGGGCCGCCATGGCTACGTCCAGCTGGCCAAGGGCGCCCTGGAGCTGAATGGCCGGGCCATGCGGCCCGGCGACGGCGCCGCCCTCTCGGAGGAGGCGGCCGCGGTCTTCACCGCTTCGGCCGCCAGCGAGGTGATCCTGTTCGATTTAATGTGAGATGTAGTGCTCAAGCTGGCCGATGATGAAGGTCTGCTCGGAGATGGTCTCCTTCACCAGGTCGCCGATGGACAGGAAGCCCGCCACCGTGCCGTCCTCCGCCAGCACCGGCAGGTGCCGGATGTGCCGGTCGGTCATGATGGCCATGCAGTCCTCCACCGTCTGGGTGAGCGTCACGCAGATCAGCTTCTCGCTCATCATCGTCCGCACCGGGGTGTCCTTGGCCTCCAGGCCGTGCAGGATGCCCTTGCGGGCGAAGTCCCGTTCGGAGAAGATGCCCACCGGCTTGCCGCCCTCCATGACCAGAAGGGCGCCGATGTCATGCTGGGCCATGAGGCTCAGGGCCCGGAGCACCGTGTCATCGGGACCGATGGAAATGAGCCGGTGCCGTTTCGCGCTCAGGAGATGCTCCAACAATTTCATTGATGTCTCCCACATTCGGGTCCGGAAGCTCCGGGTTGGGGATAAAGCATAAGCTATCCCCTGTACTAGCGCGAGGACTCCAGTCCATATGCCTTGATCTTCTGATAAAGGGTGCTGCGGGGAATATTCAGCCGTTTGGCGGTCCGCTCCACATGGCCGCCCTCCTCCCGCAGCACCGTGCTGATGTGGTTGCGCTCCACTTCCCGCAAGGTCAGGTGCGAGGACAGCGCTTCGCCCCCGGCCCCGGAGCGCGGGCTGCTGGCGAAATCCAGGTCGGCGGCGTCGATGCTGGCGCTGGTGGCGCCGAGCAGGGCCCGTTCCAGGACATTGCGCAGTTCCCGGATGTTGCCGGGCCAGCTGTGCTTCTGCAACTGCAGCAGGGCGGCCTTGGTGAACAGCACCGGTTCCCGGCCCCACTCGTCGGTCAGCCGGTTCATCAGGTTCTGGGCCAGCGCCGGAATGTCCTCGACCCGCTCCACCAGGGGCGGCATCACCAGCTGGACGGCGCTCACCCGGTAGAACAGGTCGGCCCGGAACAGCCGCTCCTGCACCAGGCGCTCCAGGTTCTGGTGGGTGGCGGCGATCAGCCGGAAATCCACCTTGCGGTCGTGCACCTCCCCCAGCCGGCGGAAGCGCTTCTCCTCGAGGGCCTTGAGCAGCTTGGGCTGGATCTGCAGATCCATGTCGCCGATCTCGTCCAGGAACACCGTGCCCCGGTGGGCCGCCTCCAGCAGGCCGACCTTGGCCATGACCGCCCCGGTGAAGGCACCCTTTTCATGGCCGAACAGCTCGGTTTCCAGGAACTCCCGGGTGAACCCGCCGCAGTTCAGCTCCAGCATGGCCTCCGAGGCCCGGGAGCTGTGCCGGTGCAGCCACCGGGCCAGCTCGCTCTTGCCGGTGCCGGTCTCCCCGGTGATCAGGATCGGGCTTTCGGCGGCGGCCGCGCGGCGCGCCTGGCCTTCCATCCTCCGGATGGCCGGGCTCAGCCCGAGGAACAGGTCCAGGGCCCGCTTCGGCTGGTCCCGGGCGGCGTTGGCCAGCTCCCGGCGCCGGTTGCGCTGGTTCTCCACGGTGCGGTCCAGCACCACCAGCAGGGCCGGCAGGTTCAAGGGCTTGACCAGGAACTGCTCGGCCCCCAGCTGGATGCTGCGCACCGCCAGCTCGATGCTGCCGTGGGCGGTGAGCAGGATGATCGGCACCCCGGCGTCCACCGCCTTGAGCCTGGGCAGCAGGTCCAGGGCGTTGCCGTCCGGCAGGGAATAGTCCAGGGTCACCAGGTCGTAGACGTCGCGGCGGTACTTCGCCTCCGCCTCGGCGCAGGTTTCCGCCTCGTCCACGCCGTAGCCGTGCAGCTCCAGGAAGTCCCTGATGGCGAAGCGGATGGCCGCCTCGTCATCCACCACCAGGATTCTCGACTTAGCCATGGTGCGCCCCCGCCAGCGCCGGCAGGATGAACCCCAGCCGCACCCCGCCGCCGGGACCCTGGTCCGCCGAGAGCTTGCCGCCGTGCTGTTCGAGCACCCGCCGCGCCACCGGCAGGGCCAGCCGGCCGAAGCCCGAGGCGCGGAAATAGAACGGCTCGAACAGCCGGGACAGGTCCACCCCGGGCAGCTCCATCCGGGGGCTGTCCACGTAGCCGCGGATCACCGCCCGGTCCTCCTGGAAGCCGGGTTCCGCGTGGATCGTCACCCGGCCGCCCGCGGCCTGGTGGCCCAGGGCCAGCCCGATCATCCGGTGGAAGGCCATGCACAACCCCTGCTCGTCGGCCCTGACCGGCGGCAGCGGCCCCCGGAGCTCCAGGCGCAGCTCCACCCCCGCCGCCGCGGCCCGGGGCCGGAGCTGCAGGGCGGCCTCGCGCAGCAGCAGCTCCAGGTTGCCGTCGGCCCAGGCCGGCGGCCTGGGATCGCCGTAGTCGCCCACTTCGTCCACGAAGGCGTTCAGGCGGTCCACGCTGGCCCGCAGCACGGTCTGGTACTTCGCCACTTCCGCCATGCCGCCGAAGCGGGCCTGGAGGGCGTCGAGGCTGCCGGAGATGCCGAAGATGAAGTTGCGCATCTCGTGCACCAGGCCCGGCACGAAGGAGCTTCCGGCCGGCCCCCGGGGCCGGCTGCGCTGTTCGCCCAGCTCCCGGCGCAGCGCCACCAGCAGCTGGATCTGATTGGCCAGCAGGGCCAGGGCGCCCGCATGGGCTTCGCACCGGGCCCACAGCCGGCCGATGCCCCGGCCGGCGTCGGTGAGCTCCGCCCGGCTCCAGCCGCCCCCGGCCAGCAGCGGCTCCAGCACGGCCCAGTCCTCGCTGGGGAACCCGCAGCGGAACCAGACCCGCCTTTCATCCCGCAGTTCCAGGGCGGCCTGGCCCCCGCCCAGGACGGCGGCCAGCTGGACCAGGCCGCGCAGCGCGTCCTCCCCGCCGGGCTCGGTGAAACCGTGGGCCCGCAGCGGTTCGGGCTGGCGTTGGGTCGAGGTGGGTTCGAGGGCTGGCAAGGGAGGACTCCGGGCGAATAGCATAGCGCGGCCTAAATAGCTACAAGCAAAGGAGCAAAGGCCCGTGCGGACGGGAAAAAACGGCAGACCCGTGGATTCTTCAATGCGCAATCCGCCGGGAGCCGATAACCTGATCGGATGCCTGTTCTTTGGGTCACCGATCATGAGCTCGACCAGCTCCGCCCCCTCCCTGAAGCCCTCCTCATGGCCATGGGAGCCATGGGGCAGCCCGCGGCCCGCAGCCACTTGGCCCAGACCGTCGTGCGGGCCGGGCTCGCGCCCCAGGCGGCGCCCTGGATCACCAACCCGGCGGGGATGACCCCGGTGCTGAACCTCCTGCGCGACTCCGGCCTGGCCCGGGAGGTCAACAACGGCTTCTGGACCCTCACCCCCGCCGCCCTCGAAGCGGTGTGCCGCCGGGCCTACCGCAAGGGCCAGCTGAAGCCCCTGGCCGCGGCAGGGCAGGCCAGCTACGATTCCGGCAAGCTGCTTTTGGACGGCCTGGGCCGGGACCTGGCGGCGTTCCGCCTGGCCTTCCTGGAAGGCCGCCCCGGGGATTGGCTGGCCGCCCAGGAACGGCTGCGCCACACCCATCGCGCCGCCCTGGACCAGCGCGACCCCCTGGCCATCATCTGCGGCCAGCCCTTCGACCCCGCCTGGTTCGAGGCGCTGCCGCCCGCCCAGCAGAGCCATGCGGCCTGGGCCCTGCTCTATGACCAGGTGGTGCACAACCAGCCCAACGAGGCCTTCAGCGCCTGGCTGGAGGCCCGCAGCCATGCCCGGCCGAGCCCGCTGGGGCCCATGCTGGATTACCTGATCCTGGAAGGGCGCCTGGAGGAGGCCGGGGCGCTGCTGAAAAGGCTCAGTCCGGCGCAGTGCGCCATCACCCCCATCGCCCTGCTGAAATCGGCCCTGGAGCTGTCCCAGGGACACCCCGCCGCCGCCGCCGCGGGGTTCGAGGCAGTCCTGGCCGAGCTCGGCAAGGGGCCCCGGCGCAAGGCGGTGCACCTCCCGGGGCTGATGGACCTGTTCTGCTTCCTGGCCTTCGTCGGCCTGGGGGGCGACGAGGGCCTGGCCGCCGCCGGCGAGCGCCTGGAGCTGCTGGAACGGCGCCAGGTGAGCGATCCCATGTTCAGCCTGCTGGAGCCGCTGCGCCGGCTCCTGCTGCACCGCCAGGGCCTGCCCCGGATCGGTGAGCTGCCCAAGCCCGAGGCGCCCCGGCCGCATCCCCTGGCCGGCTTCGTCGAAGCGCTGTGCGCCTACCTCTGCGCCGACCGGATGGACCTGGAGGCCCTGGAACAGGCCAAGCGGGCCCTGGACGGCCTGCCCCTGGGCCTGTTCCGGCGGGAGCTGGCGGAGCTGATGCGCCGGGCCAGGGGCGGCATCAGCGCCGCCCCGTTCCCGTTCCTGGACCTGGTGCCGCACAGCGAGACCTGGGAAAAGGCCCTGGAGGACCTGCACGGCCTGGCCCGGCCCGGCACCAGCAAGCGCCCGGGCCGCCTGGCCTGGTGGGTCTGGCGCGATCCCGAGGCGCGCGCGCCCTACGTGATCGAACCGCGCGAGCAGCGCCGGGACGCCAAGGGCCTGTGGACCCGGGGCAAGGCCATCTCCCTGAAGCGGCTCAAGGAGGAGGGGCGCAGCTGGAGCTTCCTGCTGCCCCAGGACCAGGCCCTGATCAACTGCGTGCGGGAGAACTGGCGCGGCTACGAGCTCAATTTCGACGCCGCCCTGCAGGCCCTGGTGGGCCATCCCCTGGTGTTCTGGAGCGAGACCGACGTGGACGCGGCCGCGCGCATGGAGGTGGTCGCCGGCCAGCCGGAACTGCACGTGACCCGCAAGGGCAAGGTGCTGGAACTCACCCTGAACCCCCCGCTGCAGGAGGGCGACGTCATGGTCCAGGCCGAAGGCCTGTTCCGGGTGCGGATCATCACCATCACCGCCGCCCACCGCAAGCTGGCCGAGATCCTGGGCGACGGCCTGTCGGTGCCGGCGGGCGCCGAAGCCCAGGTGCTCCAGGCCCTGCGCGCCGTCGCCCCGATGGTGACGGTGCATTCCGACGTCGACGTGGCCGACGAGGCGGCCCGCCAGGCCGGGCTCGCCCGGGTCGACGGCGACCCGCGCATCCTGCTCCTGCTCATGCCCTTCCACCAGGGGCTCAAGGCCCAGATGCGGGTCGAGCCGCTGGCGGGCGGCGGCTACCACGTGCCCGGCGAAGGCGGGGCCAACCTGATGCTGGAGCGCCAGGGCGAAATGCGCCTGGTGTCCCGCGATCTGGCGCTGGAGACCGCCGGCGCCGAGGCCCTGCTGGCCGCCCTGCCCACCCTGCCCCTGGACGAGGGCCGCAGCGAGTGGATGATCGACGATCCGGAACGCTGCATGAACCTGCTGCTGGAACTGGAGGCGGCCAAGCGCCTGGCCACGGTGCAGTGGCCCGAAGGCGGCCGGCTCAGCCCGCCCAGGACGCTGGGCCTGGAAGCCATGAGCCTGACCGTCAAGCGCAACGGCAGCTGGTTCGACGCCGAGGGCGAGCTCAAGCTCGACCAGGGGCAGGTGGCCAGCCTGCAGGAACTGCTGACCGCCGCCGACCAGAGCGGCAGCCGCTTCGTCAAGCTGGGCGACGGAAGGGTCTACGCCCTGGCCGAAACCTTCCGCCGGCGCCTGGACGACCTGCGCGCCCTGGGCGAGGAGCATGGCACCGGCCTGCGCCTGCACGGCCTCAGCGCCCTGGCGCTGGACGGCATCGGCGCCGAGCTGGGCGCGTTCCACGCCGACGCCGCCTTCCAGGGCATGCTGCTGCAGCTCCAGGGCAGCCTCGCCGCCGCGGCGGAGCTGCCGGAGGGCTTCCAGGCCCAGTTGCGCCTGTACCAGCTGGAAGGCTACCAGTGGATGTGCCGGCTGGCCTCCGCCGGCATCGGCGCCTGCCTCGCCGACGACATGGGCCTGGGCAAGACCGTGCAGACCCTGGCCCTGCTGCTGGCCCGGGCCGGCGCCGGCCCGGCCCTGGTGATCGCCCCCACCAGCGTCTGCGCCAACTGGGAGAGCGAGGCCGCGACCTTCGCGCCCGGGCTCAAGGTCCAGCGCTTCGGCGAAGGCGACCGCGCCGCCGCGCTGCAGACCGCCGGCCCCCATGACGTCTACCTGTGCAGCTACGGCCTGCTCCCGCTGGAGGCCGACCGGCTGCAGGGCGTCGCCTGGGCCACCGTGGTCCTGGACGAAGGCCAGAACATCAAGAACGCCCTCACCAAGCGCAGCCAGGCGGTGATGGACCTGCAGGCCGGGTTCCGCCTGGTGCTGTCCGGCACGCCGGTGGAGAACCACCTGGCCGAGCTGTGGAACCTGTTCCGCTTCCTCAACCCCGGCCTGCTGGGGACCATCGAGCAGTTCCGCAAGCGCTTCCAGGAGCCCATCGAGCGCGACCAGGACGCCCACGCCCTGGCCCGCCTGCGGCGCATGGTCTCGCCCTTCCTGCTCCGGCGCACCAAGGCCCAGGTGCTGAAGGAGCTGCCGCCGCGCACCGAGATCGTGCTTGAGCTGGAGCCCTCCGAGGCCGAGGCGGCGTTCCTGGAGGCGCTGCGCCGGCAGAGCCTGGACGCCCTGGACGGCGGGCCGAACCAGACCCTGCAGGTGCTGGCCGCGCTCATGCGGCTGCGCCGGGCCTGCTGCAACCCGCAACTGGTGCAGCCCGGCCTGGACATCCCCTCCAGCAAGCTGGAGGCCTTCATGGACCTGGTGGAAGAGCTGCTGGAGAGCGACCACCGGGCCCTGGTGTTCAGCCAGTTCGTGGACCACCTGGCGCTGCTGCGCAAGGCCCTGGACGAGCGCGGCGTGACCTACCAGTACCTCGACGGCTCCACCCCGGTGCGCAAGCGCGCCGCCGCCGTGAAGGCGTTCCAGGCCGGCGAGGGCGAGCTGTTCCTGATCAGCCTGAAGGCCGGCGGCACCGGCCTCAACCTGACCGCCGCCGACTACATCATCCACATGGACCCCTGGTGGAACCCCGCCGTGGAGGACCAGGCCTCGGACCGCGCCCACCGCATCGGCCAGACCCGGCCGGTGACCGTCTACCGGTTGGTGCTGAAGGGCACCGTGGAGCAGAAGATCCTCGGCCTGCACCAGCACAAGCGCCAGCTGGCCGACGACATCCTCAGCGAAAGCGCCATGGCCGCGAGCCTGGACGCCAAGACCCTGCTGGCGCTGCTGCAGGAAGGCTAGTTCCACCGGAGGCGTCCGTCGTCCCGTGCCTCGCGCAGACCCAACGCGGGTCCCGGGTTCAAGCCCTGACCCACCGGTACTCGGAATTCTAAAAACGTGCTCGCAAGCTGCGCGCGATCTTAAATTCCGAGTTTGCCGTCGAAGCCGACTGGAGGGGGGCGTTCGTCTCGTCCAACCCAGGTGGAATTGCCTTCCACCCATTTGTCGCTAAAGCACCGAATCCAAAGCCATGCGCGGCTTCTACGGCAAACTCGGAATCTAAAAGCGCGCGCAGCTTGCGAGCACGTTTTTAGAATTCCGAGTACCGGTGGGTCAGGGCCAAGTCCCGGGACCCGCGTTGGGCCTGCGCGAGGCACGGGACGACGGACGCCTCAGTAGAACTAGGACGGCTGGCCGAAACGCTTGCGAAGAACCAGGTTCAATTCCAGCACATTGACATACTTCTCCCCGGCCAGCCCCTGGAACGGCGCTGCGGCGTGCCGCTGCAGCAGCTGCTCGATCTCCGCCCGGACCGAGCCCGGGTCGAGCTTCAGGTCGGCGGCCCATTTGGCGGCCACGCGATCCAACTGGAACTCGGCGTTCTGCAAGGAGATATGCGGATCCAGCCCCGAAGCGGAGGTGGTCACCAGGTCGCCCGGGACCTCCGCCAGCGCAGCCCCGGGATGCTCCTGGCGCCACATGTCGAAGGTGATCGACTGGATGTCCGAACCGTCCTTGACCGGTTCGATCGCCGTCACCGGCTTGCCGTCGGGCCCGGGCCGGGTCACGGCCGATGGGAACCTCCCGGGGTGGGCGCTGGAGAAGTCCTTGAAGAACACCACCGCCAGATCGGCAGCCTTGGGCGCGGGGGTAGCCGGGTTGTCCTTGATGAACTGGGCCACGAGGGCGGGATGCTGCCTGGCCCAGCCGTCCACATAGGCGCCATTCTTCGGGTCGGCATTGACCCAGGCCTGGGCCAGCCCGTTGTGCAGGTCCGCCCACTGGGCGACGATATGCGGGCTGCCCTGGAAGCTGTCCTTCTGGAACCACTGCTCGATGTCCGGCGCCACCGGCTGGCCGGTCCGGTATTTCACGATGGGCCCAAGCGCCCGGGCCACCCGGTCGCGCAGGGCGTAGTTGGAAGCGGACAGGGCGGACGAGCCGGACGCCGAGGCATCATACGACACCGCGGACGGGCGCGGCTGGAAGTAGCCGTCCCTGGTGAAGGGCTGGGCGATGAGCTTCGACCCCACCACCGCGCCGTCCGGACCCTTCAGCAGACTGCCGTTGGCCTGGAAGGGGAAGACGGTCTGGCCGATGGCCCACAGCGCAGCCGGGTAGAGGACGCAGCACACGGCCACCGAGAACAGCGCGAGCAGGATGCTCTTGGAAATGATGCGGAACATGTTGATATCTCCTCAAGGCAGGGAAGGCTAGACGGTCAGGTGCGCCCCGACCAGGGCCAGGTCGATCAGCTTGATGCCGATGAACGGAATGACCACCCCGCCCAGCCCCCAGATCAGCAGGTTCTGCCGCAGCAGGGCATCGGCGCCCAGCGGCCGGTACTTGACGCCCTTGAGGGCGATGGGGATGAGCGCCGGGATGATGAGCGCGTTGAAGATGACCGCCGAAAGGATGGCCGACGTGGGCGAGTGCAGGCGCATGATGTTGATCGGGGCCAGCCAGGGCAGCGCGCCGGCGAACAACGCCGGGATGATGGCGAAATACTTGGCCACGTCGTTGGCGATGGAGAAGGTCATCAGCGCTCCCCGGGTCATCAGGAGCTGCTTGCCGATCTCGATGGTTTCGATCAGCTTGGTGGGGTCGCTGTCCAGGTCCACCAGGTTCGCCGCCTCCTTTGCCGCCTGGGTGCCGGCGTTCATGGCCAGGGCGACGTCCGCCTGGGCCAGCGCGGGCGCATCGTTGGTGCCGTCCCCGGTCATGGCCACCAGATGGCCCGAGGCCTGCTGTTCCTTGATGTAGGCGAGCTTGCGTTCCGGCGTGGCCTGGGCGACGAAGTCATCGACCCCGGCCCGCGCCGCGATGGCCGCGGCCGTCAGCGGATTGTCCCCGGTGATCATGACCGTGCGCAAACCCATCATGCGCAGCCGTTCGAAGCGTTCGCGCATGTTCGGCTTCAGGATGTCCTCCAGCACCACGACGCCCACGACCCGGGCGCCGACCGCGACCACCAGCGGGGTCGCTCCCAGAGAGGCTTCCCGGTCGACCACCGTGCCGAGATCGGCCGGCACCTCACCCTGCTGGAGCTCCACATAATCGATGACCGCATCCGAGGCCCCTTTCCGGATCCTCCGTCCATCTGCGAAATCCACGCCGCTCATGCGGGTCTGGGCGGTGAACGGCACGGCCAGGGCATCGGCCGGCACGGTGACCGAGGTCGCGCTCTGCCGTTCATACAGGGCGACGATGCTCTTGCCTTCGGGGGTATCGTCGGCCGCGGAGGCCAGGGCGGCCCAGCGTCCCAGATCGGCGGCCGAATGCGCGCCGACCGGGATGAACCTGGTGGCGTGCCGGTTGCCGACCGTGATGGTGCCGGTCTTGTCCAGCAGGATGACGTCGATGTCGCCGCACAGTTCCACCGCCTTGCCGCTCTTGGCGATGATGTTGGCCTGCATGGCGCGGTCCATGCCGGCGATGCCGATGGCCGCCAGCAGGGCGCCGATGGTGGTGGGGATCAGGCAGACCACCAGGGCGATCAGGGTGGGGATGTCGGTGCCGAGGCTCTTCAGGGGCTCCGGAAGGCCCAGGTAGCCCATCATGTACTGCTCGGCGTTCCAGGCCATCGGCCAGAGCGGCACCACCACGATCAGGAACACCAGGGTGAGGGCGGAAAGCAGCAGGGTGAGCGCGATCTCGTTGGGGGTGCGCTGGCGGATGGCCCCTTCCACCAGGGCGATCATCCGGTCCAGGAAGGAGTCGCCCTGGCCGCAGGTGATCCGGACCACGATGCGGTCGGAAAGCACTTCGGTCCCCCCGGTGACCCCGGAACGGTCGCCGCCGGATTCCCGGATGACCGGCGCCGATTCCCCGGTGATGGCCGACTCGTTCACCGAGGCGACGCCTTCAATGATCTCGCCGTCGCCGGGGATCATCTGCCCAGCCTCCACCACCACGATGTCGCCCTCCTTGAGGTCGGCCGAGGAGACCTCCTCGATGGCTCCGGCGGCTGACCTGCGGTAGGCCAGGGTGTTCTGGCGCGACCCGCGCAGGGCATCGGCCCTGGCCTTGCCCCGCGCCTCGGCGAGCGCCGTGGCGAAATTGGCGAACAGCACGGTCAGGAACAGCCAGGCGTCCAGGGCAATGAAATAAGTGATGGGCGCCAGGCTCAGTGCCTTGCCCAAGGCCATCTGGGCGATGTAGCCGAGGGTCAGGAACGCCCCCACCTCCACCACGAACATGACCGGGTTGTTCCACTGCAGGTCTGGCCGCAGCATCACGAAGGCCTGCTTCAGCGCGGGCAGCGCCGTCGCCCGGTCCAGCAGCCCGCCTCCGGGCTTCGGCTTGCGCCGGTGCGGCGGCAGGGCGGGGCTGAGCCGCCGCGCGTTCTGGGGGGGAATCATGGTCATCGTCATCGAGCACTCCATTGAGTCATCTTTTTCATTTCATCCAGCTCCATCGGACCCGCCCGCTCAGCCGCCGAACGGGAAGGGACCCAGGTGCTCCGCCACCGGGCCGAGCACGGCCACCGGCAGGAAGAGCAGCGCGCCGACGATGAGCACCGTCCCGATCAGCAGGAGGCCGAAGGTGGGGGTGTTGTCGTGCAGGGTGCCAAGGCCGTCGGGGCTCGGTTGCTTCGCCCCCAGGTAGGCCGCCATGGCCAAGGGCGCGATGATGGGCAGGAAGCGGCCGAACAGCATGACCAGCCCGGTGGCGATATCCCAGGGGATGGCGCCGAGGCCGGCCGGGGTCATGTTGCTGGCGAAGCCGAGGGTGGTCTGCAGGCCGTCGAAGGCCGAGCCGTTGTTGGCCGAGGCCGAGGAGAACTGGTAGAGCATCTGGGAGAACCCATGGGCGCCGGGGTTGCTGACCGCCTTGAGCCCCCAGCTGGTGGCCGCGAACAACCCGGTGGGCATGAGGATCAGCAGCGGGTGGACCATGATGGCGAGCACCACCAGCTTGACCTCCCGCGCCCCGATCTTGCGGCCCAGGTATTCGGGCGTCCGGCCCACCATCATGCCGGCGATGAAGATGCCGAGGATGATGTACATCAGCATGTTGATCATGCCCACGCCCTTGCCGCCGAACACGCAGTTCAGCCACATCCCGACCATGGGGCCGAGGGCGGAAACCGGGTTGAGGCTGTCGGATTCCGCGTTGACCGCGCCGCAGGTCACATCCGTGGTGAGCGAGGCGAAGGTGGCGCCGGCCGAAGTGCCGAAACGCATCTCCTTGCCTTCGAGATTGCCCAGGTGCTGGTCCACCGGCAGTCCCGCCACCGCCGGCGTGGACAGCGCCTGCAGGCCGCCCGGGGCCTTGGGGTTGGCGATCTGGTAGGTTTGGCCGGCGGCATGGGCGGTCAGGCCGGGGTTCGGCCGCAGGGTATCGAAATAGACCGACCAGGCGACCGTGCCCGCCATGAGCGACAGCATGACCGAGAAGATGACGAGCCCATGCCGGAACCGGTTCAGCATCCGGCCGTACATCAGCACCAGGCCGAACGGAAAGACCATCATGGCCAGCGTGTTGAAGAAGTTGGAGAGCCCGGTGGGGTTTTCGAAGGGGTGCGCGGAGTTCATGCCGAAGAAGCCGCCGCCGTTGGTCCCGAGCATCTTGATGGATTCGAAGGCCGCCACCGGCCCGACCACGAGGGTCTGCTTCCTGGCTTCGCCCTTGTCGGTGGTGCCCATGGCGCCCGGCTCGAGGGTCGCGACCTGGACGGAACTTTTCAGGGTCATCGGGCTGCCCTGGGCCATGAACAGCAGGCCGAAGGCCAGGGCCGCGGGCACGAACAGGTAGACCACCACCCGCCACATGTCCACGAAGAAATTGCCGACCTTGGCATGGCCGCGGAACAGCCGGATGATCGCCACCAGGGCGCACAGGCCCACCGAAGCGGACAGGAACAGGTTGGAGATGCCGAAGAAGATCTGGCTGAAATTCGACAGGTGGACGTCCCCCGCGTAGTGCTGGATGTCCGTATTGGTGATGAACGACGCCACGCTGTTGAAGATGGTGCTGCCCGCCAGCATGCCCTTGCCATCGGGGTTCAGCGGCATCCAGGGCTGGAGCGCCAGGACCAGGAAGCTGAAGACAAACAGCACTGTGTTGAAGGCGAGCAGGGACAACAGATACTGTTTCCAGTCCTGGGGACCGCTGTCCAGCCGCCGTTCGACCCAGGCCATGCCCGGAAGCTGGCGGAATTTCCCGTCCATGATCCATGCCATGTACCGGCTTAATGGGAACGCGAGGATGGTCGCGGTGGCCAGCAGGGCCAGGGGTAGCAACCATATTTGGACATTCATTGTTTCGACTCCTTGCGGCCGTTCAGCGACCGCCGCAGCGCAGGTTCAGAACCATTCCGGCCGGATCAAGGCTATGAATAGGTACACGAATAGAGAGGCCACAATGGCCAGGGTGCAGTAGATCATCAGTGCTTTCCTTTCTTTTTATATTTTTTCGCAAGCCCTCATGAATAGGGCGCAGACTCCTAGGGCTGCTATCCCCAAAAGAAACATCGATACAAACCAGATGACACCATTCACGCGGATCTCCTCCTTGTTTGTTAATAACGGTCCGAAAAGCAAATCATCCAAAACCATTAGACGATTTATCAGTGTCAGGACAGCGTTAAGGTATGAGGCCTTTGTGTTAAGAACGCATCAAACCGCTCCGGGCACCCGCGGTGAGGGCCCGGTCGGGTGCCGGATGGATTCCGCCGTAAGCGGCAGGCGCATGCCCTCAGGAACCGATCCCGGGCCGGCGATCGTCCAATCTGATCGTCCGGTTGCCAATTGGACGGACCCGGCCAGGAAGCCCAGCTAGATATGGAATCCCTCCACCACCTTGCGCAGGCCCTCGGCCACCCGGGCCAGGTCGTCCGAGGTGTGGGCGATCTGCTGCACGGTGGCGGCCAGCTCCTGGGTGGCGGCGGCATTCTGCGACAGGCGCAGGGCGGTCTGGTTCATGCTCTGGCCGACCGCCACGCTGGTGCTGGCCTGGTCGTGGCTCAGCCGGCCCATTTCCTGCACGCTGGCGGCGATGCTGGTGCTGCGGGTGCGGATCAATTCCAGGTTTTCCAGGGTGATGGCCACGCCCGCCACCCCGCCGGCCACCACTTCCTGGGTGCGCTGGATCAGTTTCTGGATGTCCTGGGCCGAACTGCGCGAGCGCTCCGCCAGCTTGCGCACCTCCTCCGCCACAACGGCGAAGCCCTTGCCCAGGCTGCCGGCCTTGGCCGCCTCGATGGCGGCGTTGAGGGAGAGCAGGTTGGTCTGCCGGGCGATGTCCTGGATCACCTGGATCGAACTGACGATCTGCGTCGTCACCGTCTGGATCTCGCCCATGCCCCGCTCCGCGCCCCGCCCGGCCTCCGCCCCCCGGGCGGTATCCGAAACGGCCTCCTGGCTCTGGGTGCCGGTCAGCTCGGTGCGCTGGACCATGGCGGCGCCGCCCGTTCCCAGGGACGCCATGGCCGCGGAAACCTGCTCGCCGGCCTCCTTCAGCTCCTCGCTGACCCGGGAGATCTCATCCACGGCCCGGGTCATTTCCACCGCCGAAGCGGCCAGCTGGGCGCTGCCGGAGGCGACCTGGTCGGCGAACCCCCGGACCTCCATGACGGTGACCCGCATGCCCCCGTTGTATTCATTGAACGCCTCGGCCGCCTGGGCGATCTCGTCCCGGCTGGACACCTGGATCCGGCGCGACAGGTCGCTGGTGCGCAGCCCCTGGACCAGCTGTTCCACCGGGTGGACGATGCCCTTGGCCAGCCGGAAGGAGACCAGCACCACCGCGACCGTCACCAGCAGGACCGCCAGGAGCACCTTGGCCAGCAGGTTGCGCATGTCCCGGTCCACGTCATCCACATAGACCCCCGCGCCGACGATCCAGCCCCAGGGTTCGAACTTCTGGACGAAGGTGATCTTGGGGAAGAGGTCCGGGCTGCCTTTCCGGGTGAAGCGGTAGGCCAGGAACCCGCCGTTGGGGTCCTGGGCCGCCCGGTCCAGGTCCATGAACAGCTTGGCCAGGCCGGGCTCGAACGTGGACGTCGCCTTGCCCACCAGATCGGCCCGGGGATGGGCGAGCACGACGGGGCCCGGCCCCTGGATGTAGACATAGTTGGTCCCGTCGAAGACGATCGCGCTGATCAGCTCCTTGGCCCGCTGCTGGGCCTGGTCGCGGGTCAGCCGGCCGGCCTGGACTTCACCCTCCTGGTTGCGCAGGATGCTCGAGGCCACCTGGACGATCTGCTGGACATTGTCCTTCCGGCTGCCCAGCAGGGTCGCGTGCACCCTGGGCATGACGTACAGGAAGATCAACGCGAGGAACAAGCCCACCGGCACCAGCCCGGTCAGGATGATCTTTCCGGCGAGCCCCAGGGACCCGCGGCTGGCATGCGTAGGAGTCATATCGTCCTCGTTGGTTGGGCGGAGCGTCTTGCTTGATCATTTCACAGTTCTCCCTCCGCTGGACGACCCGATGCTGGACCGGTTCCCGGGCCGGGGGAATCGCAAAATTCATCCTTGCAATTTGAATGCATAGCATTCAAATTGCAAGGATGATCGCTCGATCCATCCAGCCCATTCTCCAGGAATCGCTCGAACGATTTCCCGTTGTCGGCCTTGTGGGCGCCCGGCAGGTGGGGAAGACGACGATGGCCCGGCAGGTGGCCAGGGGGTCAGGATCTGCCATCCTGCTCGACCTGGAACGCCCTTCGGACCGGAGGAGAATGGCGGATCCCGAACTTTATCTGGAACAGCACCGACAGCAACTGGTGGTGCTGGACGAAATCCAGCGGATTCCCGGCCTTTTCCAGCTGCTCCGGGCGCTGGTGGACGAGGACCGCCGACCCGGCAGGTTCCTGGTCCTGGGATCGGCTTCGCCGGAACTGCTGCAGGGGGCTTCCGAAAGCCTGGCAGGAAGAATCCGGTTCCTGGAACTGGGCCCCCTGGATCTCAGGGAGGTGGGTTCCGGGAACTTCCAGTCCTTGTGGTTGCGTGGCGGGTTCCCTGGCAGTTTCCTGGCGCGCTCGAACGCCGCGTCCATGGATTGGCGCGAGTCGTTCATCCTGACCCACCTGGAGCGGGATATCCCGTCGCTGGGCCTGCGGCTCCCGCCGGCACAGCTGAGGCGTTTCTGGCAAATGATCGCCCATGGGCACGGAGGGCTCTGGAACGCTTCCCAGCTTGCGGCGAGTCTGGGCATTTCCGCTCCCACCGTCCGGCGCTACCTCGATGTCCTGGAAGGCACCTACATGGTCCGGCAACTGCAGCCTTTCCACGCGAATCTGGGAAAACGGCTGGTCAAGCAGCCCAAGGTCTATGTGCGGGACAGCGGCCTGCTGCACGCGCTTCTGGGGGTGCGCGGCATGGAGGACCTGCTCGGCAACCCTGCCGCCGGCGCTTCCTGGGAAGGCTTTGCCATCGAGCAGATCCTTGCCGCCGCGCCCTCCTCCTGGCGGCCGACCTTCTACCGCACGAGCGCCGGCGCGGAACTGGACCTCGTGCTGGAGCGTCCCGGCAACCTGAAGCCCCTGGGCATCGAGGTCAAGTTGACCAAGGCACCCGCCCCCACCCGGGGCTTCTGGCAGGCGCTGGAAGATATCGGCGCCCAGGGCGTCATCGTCTGCCAAGCCACCGAAAGCTACCCCCTCGCGAAAAACGCCACCGTGCTTCCCATCCAGGAGATCCAGGCCCTGATGGCAATGTCCTGAGGCCGGTCACTGGTCACTGGGTGACGATGGCGATGCCGGACCGGGTCCCCAGCCGGTCGGCGCCGCTGGCGACCATCCGTTCCGCGTCGGCCCGGGTGCGGATGCCGCCCGAGGCCTTGACCCCCATGCCGGGCCCCACGGTGCGGCGCATCAGGGCGATGTCCTCGGCGGTGGCGGCGCTGCCGGCGGCGAACCCGGTGGCGGTCTTGACGAACGCGGCTCCGGCGCGCTGGCTGAGCCGGCAGGCCAGGATCTTCTCCGCCTCGCTCAGCAGGCCGGTCTCCAGGATCACCTTGACCGCCCGGCCCCGGGCCGCCTCCACCACGCCGCGGATGTCCCGCTCCACCACCTCCGGCTCAAGCGATTTGAGGGCGCCCAGGTTGAGCACCATATCGACCTCATCCGCGCCGAGCGCCACCGCCTGCCCGGCCTCGAAGGCCTTGGCCTCGGCCGCCATGGCGCCCAGGGGGAAGCCCACCACGCAGCACAGCTTCACCCCCGAGCCCTGGAGCAGGTCCCGGCAAAGCGGCGCCCAGAAGCTGTTCACGCAGACCGAAGCGAACCGGTAGTCGCGGGCCTCCCGGCAAAGCTGGGCGATCTCGGCGGCGGTGGCGTCGGGTTTGAGCAGGGTGTGGTCGATGATCGAGGCCAGTTGCTGGTCGTAGTCCTGGACTGCCATGGTGGTTTCCTTTCCGGGGGCGAGCTGTGAAAATGGAAGGTCCGGCGTTCCCATTCAAGCACGACGGCGAGGCGACCATGACCTTCCAGGCACCGATGACCTTGACCGCCGGGCGCGGCCGGATCGTTCTGACGATGGTCTGCGTGCCCATGGGCCGGGATCTTTCGGTGACCCTGTGCGGCGGCGATCAGGCGCACATCGGCGCGGTGGCGGTCAGCCAGCCCCGGCCCAGCCGCGAACCGGGCGGCGGGATCAGCGCCACCACCTCGGTCATCGCCCTCCCCGGGCACAAGGAGGACGACCTGGCCCGGACCCTCGCCGCCCGCTTCGCCTCCCGCCTGGACGCCGCGGTCACGCTCTCCTGCGGCATCCACCTGGACCAGCTGCGCGCGGGCGAGCTGCAGGACATCCTGGACCTGGCCGAGGCGCTGACCGCCCAGGCCCTGGACCGGATCATGGCTCCATAGAGAGGCTCGGCTCGGCCGCGCTCAGCATCCCCTGGCGGATCCGCCCGCCGCAGTGGCGCGCCACCAGCTCCGCCAGCTCCGCGCCGATGGCCGCAAGCCCGGTCCGGGTGACCGGCGGCAGGCCGTCCAGGTTGAACTGGATGGCCGTGGTTTCCGGCAGGGTCAGGCTGTGGTTGGCCTGGCGCCAGCTCCAGCGCCGGGTCAGGACGGTGTCGCCCTCGGCGTAGATGATCTCCCCGGGATCCGGGTGCTCCACCTGGTCCGAGCCGAACGGCACGAAGTCCTCCCGGCCGCTGGCCGGCCGCAGGCAGTAGCCCTGGACGGCATGGTCGATGGCGTGCCCGCCCATGGGCAGCAGATGGCGCAGCGACAGGATGTTGCCGATGTCCACCAGGGCGTTGATGCTGGGCAGCTGCTGGCCCTTGAGCGCCCGCCGGGCCATGGCCTCCACCGAGCAGCGGAAGTCCTTCGGGTTGATGCCCTGGGCCTTGAAGGCGGCGCGCCATGAAGCGATCCGGGGATGGGTGGTGACCTCCCCGGCCGGCAAGGTGTCCCGCACCGAGGCTTCGGCCTCCCGCAGCAGGGCCACCAGCTCCGGCGACGACGGACCGTTGCGCACCCCGTGGGCCACCACGACCCCCCGCAGGTAGTCGGGAAAGCGCTGGAACACCGCTTCGGCGATTGAGCAGGTCCTGGGTTCCACGGCCCGTCCTCCTATTTCAGCTTTTCCAGCACGCTGGCGCTGCGCTCGGAAACCTGGATGATGTTCTGGTTCACCTGGTTGATCTCCTGGGTGAGGTTGCGCACCGCGTCCACCGACTTGCCCAGGTGCTCGGCCACCACCGAGAAGCCCCGGCCGTGCACGCCCGCCTTGGCCGCCTCGATGCTGGCGTTCAGGGCCAGCATCTGCATGTTCGACATGACCGAATTGATCCGGCTCACCACGCTGGTGCTGGTCTCCAGGCTCCGGCTGAGATCCTGCTGGATGGTGCCGACGATCCCGGAGATGTCCTCCCGCACCGCATTGGCGTTCATGTTCAGGACGTCCACCATCATCCGGCTGGTGAGCGGGGTGATCAGCCGGGTGGGCGTCCCGCGCAGGCGTTCGCGGATCCGGGTTTCCACCCCCGCGTCGCCGGTGGTGTCGAACAGGAAATCCGGCAGGTCGCCCCGCAGCGCCGAATCCACCTCGGTGAAGGTGGGGATCCCCTGGTCGTGGGCTTCGACGATGCCGGGAGCGCTGCCGTTGGCGTCGACCACGTAGCTGATGCGGGTCACCTTGGTGTTGCCGAAGAACTTCAGCAGGCCCAGGCCGCCCCGGCCGCCGCCGATGATGCCGATGGTGAACACCCGTTCCCCGAACCATTCGCTCATGTCTGCCGCCCGTATTGGATGCCCCATCCTACATCAAACCTGGATCCGGTTCCCTTGCCATTGCGTAATATGCCCGGGCCGGGCTGTAGTACGGTGGAAGCAGCAGCCTGTCCCGTGAACACCCAGATGATGAGCCCCCCACCATGCCCCCAACCCTGTTCGATCTCATCCCCCGCGACGGCGACGTCAGCAGCGACAACCTGCTCGGCCGTTTCCTGGAATACGCCGAGGGCAAGCGACTGACCCTCTACCCCGCCCAGGAAGCCGCCATCCTGGAACTGTTCGAAGAGAAGAACGTCATCCTGAACACCCCCACCGGGTCCGGCAAGTCCCTGGTGGCGGCGGCGCTGCACTTCAAGTCGCTGGCCCAGGGCCGGCGCTCGGTCTACACCTGCCCGATCAAGGCGCTGGTCAACGAGAAGTGGCTGGCCCTGTGCGGCGAATTCGGCCCGGAGAACGTCGGCCTCAGCACCGGCGACGCCAGCGTCAACCGGGACGCCCCGATCCTCTGCTGCACCGCCGAGGTGCTGGCCAACATCGCCCTGCGCGAAGGCGCCGGCACCGATGTCCAGGACGTGGTCATGGACGAGTTCCACTACTACGCCGACCGGGAGCGCGGCGTGGCCTGGCAGGTGCCGCTGCTCACCCTGCCGCGCACCCGGTTCCTGCTCATGTCCGCGACCCTGGGCGACACCACCTTCTTCGAGCAGGAACTGACCCGGTTGAACGGCCTGCCCTCGGTGGCGGTGAAATCCACCCACCGCCCGGTGCCGCTGCAGTTCAGCTATGCCGATTCGCCCCTGTCGCTCACCCTGGAACGTCTGGTGGAGAACGGCCAGGCGCCGGTCTACCTGGTGCATTTCACCCAGCTGGAGGCCGCCCAGAGCGCCCAGGACTTCACCAGCCTCAACCTCTGCTCGCGCGAAGAGAAGGCCGCCATCCAGCAGGCCATCGAGGGCTTCAAGTTCAACAGCCCGTACGGCCCGGACATCAAGCGCTGGCTGCGCCACGGCATCGGCCTGCACCACGCCGGGCTGCTGCCCAAGTACCGCATCCTGCTCGAGCAGCTGGCCCAGAAGGGGCTGCTCAAGATCATCTGCGGCACCGACACCCTCGGCGTGGGCATCAACGTGCCGATCCGCACCGTGCTGTTCACCCGGTTGTGCAAGTACGACGGCCAGAAGACCGGCATCCTGAGCGCCCGGGACTTCCACCAGATCGCCGGCCGGGCCGGGCGCAAGGGCTTCGACGACGTGGGCTGGGTGGTGGCCCAGGCCCCGGAGCACGCCATCGAGAACCTCAAATTGGCCGCCAAGGCGGCGGCCGGCGGCAAGAAGTTCGTCAAGCGCCAGCCGCCCGACAAGAATTTCGTCAACTGGGACAAGCAGACCTTCGAGCGCCTCATCGTGGCCCAGCCGGAGCGGCTGGTCTCGCGCTTCCAGGTGACCCACGGCATGCTGCTGAACGTGCTCAGCCGCAAGGGCGACGGCTGCCGGGCCATGCGCGAGCTGATCCGCGTCTGCCATGACTGGGACACGGTCAAGGACGCCCACCGCAAGCGCGCCTGGCAGCTGTTCCGCGCCCTGGTGGACCGGCACATCGTCGAGTTCAGCCAGGAACCCGGGGCGCCCAAGCTGCGGGTGAACGTGGAGCTCCAGGACGACTTCTCCATGAACCAGACCCTTTCGCTCTACCTGCTGGAGACCCTGCCCCTGCTCGATCCCGAGGCGCCCGACTACGGGCTCAACCTGATCACCCTGGTGGAAGCCATCCTGGAGAACCCGGAGATCATCCTGCGCAAGCAGCTGGACCGGGTGAAGCAGAAGAAGCTGGCCGAAATGAAGATGGCCGGCATCGAGTACGAGGAGCGCATGGCCGAGCTGGACAAGCTGGAATACCCCAAGCCCCAGCGGGATTTCATCTACGGCACCTTCAACGCCTTCGCCGCCCGGCACCCCTGGGTGGGCGAAGAGAACATCCGGCCGAAATCCATCGCCCGGGAGATGTTCGAGCAGTACTGCTCGTTCGCCGACTACGTCCGGGAATACGATATCCAGCGCTCCGAGGGGCTGCTGCTGCGGCACCTGAACAGCGTCTACAAGGTGCTGACCCAGACCGTGCCCGATTCCGCCAAGAACGACGAGGTGCGCGAGCTGGAGGTCTACCTGGGCGCCCTGATCCGCCAGGTGGATTCCAGCCTGCTGGACGAATGGGAGAAGATGCGCGATCCGAACTACCTGCGGCTGGAAACCCAGGAGCTCCGGCCGCCCGGGGCGGACGCGGCGGACCGGGACATCACCCGCGACGCCAAGGCCTTCACCGCCGCCATCCGCAACCGGATCTTCACCTTCCTGCGCAGCCTGCTGGCCATGGACTTCGAGGAGGCCGCGGCCCAGCAGGAGGCCGCCCCCGAGTCAGGCGAGCCCTGGACCGCGGACCGGCTCAAGGCCCTCATGGCGGACTACCGCACCGACCACGGCGCCTTCCGCCTGGACCCCGAAGGCCGCAACGCGCGCCACACCTATGTGCTGCCGGCCGAGGACAAGCTGACCTGGCGGGTGCAGCAGATGCTGGTGGACCCGGAGGAGAACAACGACTGGGTGGCCGAATTCGAGGTGGACCTCGCCGCCTCCCGCAGCGCGGGCGCGCCGGTGCTGCGCCTGCAGCGGCTGGGCAGCTACCGGTGATTCAGGAAATCAGATCTGTTCCAGCACCTTGATGTCCCTGCCCGCCACCAGCTCCTGCTGGCGCTCCCGGGCCGCGAGGAAGCGCGGGGTGTTCATGTGCGCCTTGAGGTTCTCCCGGTTTTCCCAGGTCTCCAGGAACACCAGCGTGGCCGGGTTGGCCGGATCCCGGTGCAGGTCGTAGCGCAGGCAGCCGGCTTCCAGGCGGGTGGGGGCCACCTGGGCGGACAGCTCGCCGGCCAGGGCGGCTTCGGCCCCGGGCCGGGCGGTGATGGTGGCGACGACGACGATCTGGGCCATGGCAGACTCCGTGAGATGGTTCAGCATATCAGGCTGCCCCTTCGGCCGACCTCCGGGCCGGCGCGCGCCGGCGCCCCAGGGTCCACCCCACCAGGCCGACGGCACTGACCCCGGCGCCCACCAGCGTCACCCCATGCCAGCCGGCCACGCTGTAGGCCGAGGCGGAAAGCAGGGAACACGCGGCCCCGCCGATGAAGTAGCAGGTCATGTAGGCGGCCGTGAGACGGTTGCGCGCCTCGGGCCGGATCCGGTAGATGGCCCCCTGGTTGCTGATGTGCAGGCCCTGGGCGGCCAGGTCCAGGAGCAGGATCCCGGCCACCAGGGCGACCAGGGAACGCGGGCCGAAGGCCAGGACCGCCCAGGACGCCACCAGGAGCACCAGCCCCCAGCTGGTGACCTGCTCGCCGTGGCCGCGGTCGCCCAGGCGCCCGGCGCCGGAGGCGGCCAGGGCCCCCGCCATGCCGGCCAGGCCGAACAGGCCGATGGTGCCGGCGGAATAGCCGTAGGGCGGCGCGGCCAGCAGGAAGCTCAGCGAGGTCCACAGCACGGCGAACGCGCCGAATCCCGCGGCGCCCACCAGCGCCCGCAGGCGCAGCACCGGTTCCTCCCGGAACAAGGTGAAGATCGAGCGCATCAGCTCGAGGTAGCTCAGCTCCAGCGGCTCGCGGTAGCGCGGCAGGGCGCGGCCCAGCACCGCCGCCGTCGCCAGCATGGCGGCGGCGCCCACCCAGTAGACGGTGCGCCAGGAGCCCAGGTTGGCCAGGGCCCCGGCCACGGTCCGGGCCAGCAGGATGCCCAGGAGCAGGCCGCTCATCACCGTGCCCACCACCTTGCCGCGCCGTTCGGGCGCCGCCAGGGTGGCGGCCAGCGGCACCAAAACCTGGGCCACCACCGAGAACAGGCCGGTGAGCGCGGTGCCCACCAGCACCAGGGTCATGGACGGCGCCATGGCGGTGATCACCAGGCCCGCGGCGGTCAGCAGCGACAGGCCCACCACCAGCCCGCGCCGCTCCATCAGGTCGCCCAGCGGAACGATCAGCAGCAGCCCCAGGCCGTAGCTGAGCTGGGCGGTGGTGACGATGAACCCGGCCCGGGCCGGGGAGAGCCGGAACGCCCGGGCAATGGTGGGCAGCAGCGGCTGGGCGTAGTAGTTGCAGGCCACCGCCACGCCGGTGGCCACGGCCAGGATCAGCACCTGCCTGGGTGAGAGTTCCTTGGGTTTCATGGCTTCCTGAAGATGACGATGCGGTTGGAATTGGTGCCGGCCTGGTTGTTGTCGACCCCCCAGATGTGCGCGGTCTTGGTGAACGCCTGCCGGTTCACCAGCACCCCCAGGCTCCTGAACCCCGCCGCCATCCCCATGGGCAGCACGGCTTCCTCCAGGCGCAGGGAGCCGCCGCGGATCTCCCCCACCTCGAAGGCCACGTGCCCGCCGGGCCGGGTGATCCGGTGCAGCTCGCGGAGCACCTCGCCCATCACCCCGGTCCAGGCCTCCAGCTTGCGGGACATGGTGATGCCCTCGGCCACGGCCTTGGCGTCCAGGCCGTTGAACCAGCAGCGCAGCCAGTTGTCGCCGGCGTACTGCACCACGTCCAGGAACGGCGGCGAAGTGACCGTGAGGGCCGCCGAACCGTCCGCCAGCTCCGGGGTGCTGCGGGCGTCATGGGTGAGGAAGCGGGCCGAGGCGGCGGCGTCCCGCAGGTTGGCCCGCTCCGGCCCGGACAGGCCCTTTTGCAGCTGGCGGGTCTTCTTCAGGATCAGCTCGCGGGTGTTCCGGTAGCCCGGCGTCTGGCCCCGCTTCGCGTTGATCAGCAGCTGCTTTCTGCAACTGGCCGCCTGGTTGGGAGGCAGCGTGTAGACACTGAAGAACCCGGGGCTGTGCCCGGTGAGGCGATTGGTCGCCACCATGCGGATCCACCGGTCCACCCCGTCCTCCAGGCCGCGCGCCTCCCGGTCCAGCAGCCAGGCCCGCAGGGCCCGGATCTCGGCCTCGGTGTCGGGGTGGTAGAACATGGCCAGGTCCAGCCCATCCGATCCGCAGCCGGCCGTCGGCACCTGCTCCAGCCGGGCCGCTACCGCCTCGGGCTCCGGCGGCTCCAGCCGCGGCGCCGCGAACAGCCTGGACAGCGGGTTGATGTCGTTGCTCGCCACCCTGCGCCCGAGCAGGGCCGCCTCCACGGCGGTGGTGCCGCGCCCGCCGAACGGGTCGTAGACCAGCTCCCCGGGCAAGGTCAGCTGCTCGATGAACAGCCTGGGCAGCTGCGGCTTGTAGCAGGCCCGGTAGCTCACCTCGTGCAGGTTGCTGGCCTGCCGCTGGCGCGCGGTCCAGAATTCCCGGGTCAGCACCGGGAACCGCCCGCAGTCCAGCTGGAGCTCGCCCCATGCGCCCATGCCGTCCGGCGCGAAAAGGGCCAGCTCCGCCGATCGCTCCCCATGCACCGCCTCCAGCATGCCCACCTCGTCAGCCTCCAGGATAGCCAGCCGGGAGGATGGGCGGGCCCCAGCCGGGCCGGGCGGGAGTATCCTAAGGGGCCGGAGGAGCCATGCGGTTCATTTTTGAGCAGGTGCGCGTAGGTGGGGACCGCAACTTCGGCTATCTGCTGGGCGATCGCGAAGCGGGCGAAGGCATCCTGGTGGACCCGTCGTTCGACCCCGAACTCATGGTGGCCCGGGCCGAGGCCCAGGGCCTGCGCATCAGCACCATCCTGAACACCCACGGCCATTCCGACCACAGCAACGGCAACGCCACCGCCAAGGCGCTCACCGGTGCGGCCGTGGCCGGCGGCCCGGAGCACCCGAGCCCGCTCGACAAGGTGCTGCAGGACGGCGACCTGGTCGGCTTCGGCGGCTTCAGCCTGCGGGTCTGGCAGGTGCCCGGCCACTGCCCCGACCACCTCGCCTTCCTGGTCGAACCGTTCAACGCCGGCATCACCGGCGATCTGCTGTTCGTCGGCAAGGTCGGCGGCACCGGCAGCGACGCCGATGCCCGCACCGAATGGGACAGCCTGCACCGCCTGCTGCGCGACTGGCCGGCCCACGCCACCATCTGGCCCGGCCACGACTACGGCGCCCGCCCCAGTTCCACCGTGGCCTTGGAACGGGCCGCCAACCCGTTCCTGCTTTGCCCTGACGAGGCCGCCTTCCTGCGCCTCAAGGCCGATTGGCCGGTATTCAAGGCGCGGCACGGGCTCAAATGACCAAGGGTGCCGGATGCCTCAAGCTGATCGGGGCCGCCGCCAAGGCCGACCTCGCCCAGGGAATTTCCATGTATTATTCAGCCCGGCACTGATGGCGCCCGGCCGGCCAGAGACCAGGATCCGCTGGGTCCTGGCCCCTTTCGGTGGGCAGCGCCCATTTTTTTTGGGTTGTCACTGGAAATACCAAGCCAGCGACAAACCGTGTATACAGACAACCTGTCCCGCAAGTTGACCAACCCCCGGCGGGCAAACCGATTATACTGGTGCCCGGAGCCAGGAACCTGGAAGCTTGGCCCGTCAGGCTTCCACGTTGTCGCAGACTCCAGGTCCAGGGAAGCCTTCCTGCCCTGGATGGCAGCCGCACCTCGAACCCCCTCTGCAGAAATGATTGAAACATAATTATGGGGTTAGCCACTCCATTCCATTCATTATTCGATCATAATTCTCAAAATGATCTCGGTCACAACTTATTTTCTTGACTAATCTGTTCATTCATATATCGTTATAAAAAATACCTACCGAAATTAGTCCCCTGCGATCTTTTGAAATGGTTTTCCCGCCGAACCTGAACGGGACCAGTGAAGGCCGAAGGCATCAACCTTCGCACGGGCAGCCCGGTCAGTAACGGCGCTGGCCCGTCGTTCCTCTAATGATAGGAAGCCCGGAGCCGTCCAGGTTGTTCTTTCCCCTCTCTTGTGCAATCGATCACACTGCCGCCGAAGCATCTCAAGCATTCGGATAATCAAGGAAAACCCATCCCTGGAGGTCAACCCATGAAGAAACTCGTTTCCATACTCGCGCCAACGGCCGCGACACTCTTCCTGCTGCTCGCAGCGGGTTGCGACAAGGAAAACAAGACCATCAAGATCGCCACCCAGAGCCCCCTGTCCGGCGCCATGTCGGTCATCGGCAGCGACATCAAGAGCGGCACCCAGCTCGCCATCGAGCAGCTGTCCGAGCCCCTCACCAAGATGGGCTTCAAGGTCGAACTGGCGCCCTTCGACGACCAGGGCAACCCGGACACCGGCGTGGCCAACGCCAAGGCCATCGTTTCCGACCCGGCCGTGCTGGGCATCGTCGGCCACTACAATTCCGGCGTGCAGATCCCGGCCTCCGAGGAATATCACGCTGCCAACCTGTGCAACGTCAGCCCCGCCAACACCAACCCCAAGGTGACCGATCGCGGCTACCTGGAAGTCAACCGCATCTGCGGCCGTGACGACGTGCAGGGCGCCGTGGGTGCCCAGTTCGCCAAGAGCAAGGGCATCAAGAGCGCCTACGTGCTGCACGACAAGACCGCCTACGGCCAGGGCATCGCCGAATACTTCCAGAAGGAAGCCACGACCCAGGGAATCAAGGTGGTCGGCTTCGCCGGCACCGAGGAAAAGGCCAACTTCGACGCCATCCTCAGCCCCATCATCGCTTCCAAGCCCGAGGCCATCTATTTCGGCGGCATGTTCGACCAGTCTTCGGTGCTGTTCAAGCAGGCCCGGCAGAAGGGCTTCAAGGGCATGTGCCTCTCCGACGACGGCTTCGATTCCCCCGACGCCGCCAAGATCGGCTCTGACGCCCTGCTCCAGGGTGCCGGCACCTACTTCTCCACCGTCGCCGGCCCGGCCAACGCCTATCCCGACACCGCCAAGTTCATCGCCGACTTCAAGGCCAAGTTCGGCAACAACCCGCAGCCCTTTGCGGCCCAGTCCTATGACTGCGCCGCCCTCCTGCTGAAGGCCATCGAGAACGCCGCCAAGGACAACAACAACAAGGTGCCGGCCCGCGCCGATGTCTGCAAGGCCGTCCGCGCCCTGCAGGCCTTCCACGGCGTGACCGCGACGATCACCTTCAACACCAAGGGCGATCTCGCGAAGGGCAAGTACTTCATCATTCAGGTTTCCTCGCCCGACCCTGCGAAGTGGGCTGCGAACCGGATCGACCAGACCCTGGATATCGCTCCTCCCCAGTAGACGCTCAGCTATAACGCACCCCCCCCTCCTGAACAGGGGGGGGTTTTTTCCGGAGACCCTATGCGAAAGTACATGGGCTCGATCGACCTGCGTCAAATATTCATGCCCATCGGGCAGATGGCTATATTTGTCGCGGGCGCGGGCGCCCTTTGTTCCGTGATCATGATCATTCTCGCTTTGCTCTGCCGGGGGTCGGGGGCTGATCATATCCTCCAGGCCACCCAAGGCGTCGGCATCCTCACCTATACCGTCAACAACCTGCCCCAGGTGCTCATCGACGGCATGACGATCGGCTTCGTCTACGCGGCCATCGCCCTGGGCTACACGATGGTGTACGGCGTCCTGCAGTTCATCAATTTCGCCCACTCCGAGATCTTCGCCATCGGGGCCTTCTGCGGCGTGGAATCCCTCATCGCCCTGAACGGCGCCGGCATCCTGGCCCGGGCCGGAGCCATCGGCTCCTTCGGCTACCTCGGCCTGGCGCTGCTGATCGGCATGGCCGCCGCCGGCGGCATG